>Ga0315284_10001383_pt1 | contig 34613 bp, 31 predicted proteins | sample YL17G09_16_MG_FD_203696 | JGI IMG/M metagenome (GOLD analysis project Ga0315284, IMG submission 203696) | Sediment microbial communities from Yellowstone Lake, YNP, Wyoming, USA - YL17G09_16 | ecosystem: Environmental > Aquatic > Freshwater > Lake > Sediment | place: USA: Wyoming | collected... | reverse complement strand
CTATGGCTCTTTGAATGATACGGGGTGAAATTAGTTGGGCAATATCCACTGCTAACAGCATAAAAAATCCAAAAAACATCTTAAGGGGAATTTTTTTGTAGTAAGAAAAGATAAATTTAATTAACATGGCTTTATTATAATATACTTCGGCTAATGTCCTTGTCAATTAATCAAGATGGTGGAACAAGGAAGAATAAGAAGGGGGGAAAAATACCCCCCTTTTTTTTATTCTTTTATAAATCATCTAATAATCTTTGTGCCCAATTACTGTAGAAGGGCTCATCACCAGCAATAGCCTTCTCAAGTAAAGGTATTGCTTCTTTCTTTTTTCTACTATCTATCAGCAATTCTGCGTAATAAACCAAATCTTCCGGATCATCAGGAAATTATTTATGGTGTTCTGCAAGGTATTTTTCAGCTCTCTTTTTATTTTTAAAAGGGAAGGGAAGTTGATGCCAGAAACGTCCTAAGCACAACATCGGACCACCATCTTCATACATCTTATCCATTGCATAGGCAGTCTCAAAAGCTTTTTCTGTACTTTTTTTCAGGCCTTCTTTTAGGGCTTTAAGGATGCTAATCCCGTCAGAGTAAGTTCCTGCACTAAGTCCATAATAATAGTGTCCCTCAATTTTCTCAGGTTCAAGTTCCTTGGCTTTTTTCATATTCCATGCCATCTTTTGCGAAAGCGTAAATAGAAATTAGAAATGATACAAAATAAGTATAATTAAATATAGCGATTTAAGAAAATTCTTTAAGCTGACTTTTGACAAAATATTCATATATTAATTAATACTTTTAGTTCTTCTGGATCAACCTTTATCAAAGATATCCCATTTGTAAGTTCTACTTGAGCCTTTGCCTTCTGCTTTACTTTTAAATCATTTGTAAATTATACAAAGTTTTTATATCTATTTCTTCTGCTCTTAATAATTTATCGACTAAAATATTTTTCCCTTGAATAGTTACATCAATTAACTTGGGTTTCATTTCACAAACTATAAAAAGATATAAATGTGGTATTCTAATCCTAGCCTTCTTTAATTATTTTTACCTCTATAAAATTCATGCCCGGAGAACCGATAAATCCAACAACAAATTTATTATAAGGTTCTCTGTAAACATCCAATGGTGAACCGGATTGTTGAAGTCGACCATCATTTATGATAAATATTCTGCTGGCCATGGTCATGGCCTCCGCCTGGTCATGAGTGACATAGATGATGGTGGCTTCCAACCTGCGATGAAGTTTACTAATTTCCGCCCTCATGGCTACCCTTAGCTTGGCATCTAAATTGGATAGTGGCTCATCAAATAAAAATACCTTGGGTTTTCTTACGATAGCTCTACCCACTGCCACTCTTTGTCTTTGCCCTCCAGAAAGTTGTTTGGGTTTTCGTTTGAGCAAATTTTCTATACCTAATATTTCTGCTGCTTCCTGTACTCTCATGTCGATTTCTTTTTTGGGAAATTTACGTAATTTTAATCCAAAAGCCATATTATTGTAAACATCCATATGCGGATAAAGTGCATAATTCTGGAATACCATGGCGATATCTCTATCTTTTGGCTGAACATCATTGACCAATCTATCTCCAATATATATCTTTCCAGAAGTAGCCTCTTCTAAACCAGCAATCGCTCTTAATCTAAACACCCAATAGATAGTATTATTTTCTATAGGAAAGAGTAAAAAGTATAAAGACCACTTAAAAGTAATACAATTAAGAAAACATTTTATATTACTATTTTATTTCTCAAATATACTTCTACTACTAGGTTTACTCTTAAGCAAATTTTTTAATTCTAAAACCCTGAAAGTTTCCATTAAAGAATTACTGCTTTTATATGATTTATTAGTTAATTTTCTTTCTGAAAAAATTTTATCTCTTGCTTCCCGTTTGTTTTTTTATAAACAAATAGAAATAACTTTTCTAAATTTCAAATCTGCCTGTGTAAAGTTTTTAGAAAGAACGGAGAAAATTATTTACTGTTTGGATAGGTTAGCTCTGATTTTTTCAGAGATCTCTATTCATATTATTTGACATGTTCCTATAAAAATATTCCGTCTAAATTTTCCTTAATTTAAGAGGCGTTGAAGGCATCAAAAGCCTTAATTTTTTCATAAACCATAGAAGAAGTAGGCATCCTTTGAACAGTTACTCCTCCTGTGCTCTCAACTACTAAAGAGGAAGTAACATTAGCAAACAATGCAGATTTTCTTGCATCTTTTGTTTTTAAATATTCAGCAAGAAACCCAGCGCAGAATACATCCCCTGCACCGGTGCAATCTACAGCTTTATTTGGAAGAGTAGGAACTTCAAATTTATCAGTTTTAGTTGCCACAATACATCCTTTTTCTCCAAGTGTAACAATACCTATGCTTGCACCCCATTTAATAAGAAGATCTGCTATTTTTTTTGGATAGCTAATCTCCTCAGAGAGAAATAAATGCTGACAATCCTCACTACTAACCTTGACTATATCAAAATATCCAACTAATTTTTTGAGAAATTTTCGATCACGAGGATGCTTGCTTGAGGCAGCTCCTCCATATCCACCAAGATCTACGGTTAATGTTGCTTTACTTTTTTTTCTAATAGTCTTCACAGTTTCTACAAGAACTTCATAGTTCATAGGACAAATAAAGATTATCTCTGCCTTAAGGTAATCCGTGGGAATATCCTCAAAGAAAATATCTGGAGCTCTTTTTAAGTACTCAATCCTCTTGTTTCCTAATCTATCATAAATTAAAAGATTAGTTGTTGTCTCTTCTCCGATTTTAATTCCTCTTTTATTCACATTAACTTCTGCTAAAGGTTTTAATAAATCCTCTGGCATATCCTTCCCTATTTTTGTAACCATTCCTACTTTCATACCCAACTTAGCAGCAGTAACAGAAGAGTAAGCAACAGGACTCCCTAAAATAGGCCCTACCCTCTTTTCCGGAAACTCTATAGTTTCTTTAATTAAGTGACCAATGGCTACAAAATCTAACTTATCCATTTTACTAAATAATCCTCCTTCACTATTACCATTTAATGCTTCAATAAACAAATATAGAAAAAACAAATTTCTTGTATCTTCCTGCCCTCATAAAAAACTAAAAAATGTTCAATCATCTACAGATAATAATATTCTTTTAATATCCAGAATAAACCTTTCTCATTAATCTTCTAATACACATCTCCTCATAAGAAAATAATGGAAATATAACAGAACGCCTGTTAATCCAATACTTAACAAGGAAATTAAAAACACACTTTTGGTAAGGCCTATTGCTTGAGAAATAGGGCCAATCAACCATGGAAAAAGCGCAGAACCTACAAATCCACTAGTAGTTAGAATTCCCGTCACGAATCCAATAGAGTTCGGGAAAATATTCCCTCCTAAGGCAAGCATATTCGGATAAATATAAGAGAGAAGTAATCCTGAACAAGCTATAAATAACAATATTAAACTTTTTTCTTTACTTAAGAAACTAAGTGCAATAAATAAAGCCCCTCCCGCTGTTCCTATAATTAAAGAGCGAGATAAATTGGTTTTATAGAAAAATCTACCAAAAAACCACCTTCCTCCAATCATAGTGAGCCAAAAGATAGATATATTATAGCTTGCTACGGCAGTGGAAACACCTCTTATTTTTACCAAGAATAGCGGGATCCATGAAGTAAAAGAAATTTCAATTCCTACATAAAGGAATATGGAAAAAATAATCGGCCAGAAAATTTTCCAATTTACCAGTTTATTCACTCCGGAATTATCGATAACTTCTCGAGTTTTAGAAAAAATAGCTTTTCCATAAAATCTTTTATTCCAGAAAAATATAGGTAAAGGAAGACTAAATAGACCCATTAAAAAGAAGACTAAATACCACTTTCCACTATGGGAGAGAATAATGCCAATTAACAATGAACTAGCAAGACATCCTGAACTGAAAAACATATGTAATATATTTAAGTATTTTGCTCTTACTCGTTTAAAAGTTTCGGAAATCAATGAGTCAAGACCAGTATGCATTATTCCTGCATTAAATCCGACAAAAAATAGTAAAATAAATAAAACTATAAGACTATCATGTAATAAAGCGATACCCACTAAGCTTAATGATAAAAATAAAGAGGAAAATGTTAATAATGGTCGGGCTCTATAAGTACGCCAGAAGAAAGCTATTGTAAAAGTCGCTAGAAAAAACCCCGTGAAATTAAGTGCCACGGGAAGCCCGACTTGAGCAAGTTTCAGCTGGAAAGAATTGGAAATAGAGACCAAAAGAGGCCCCAAAAAACTTAACACCATGCCTACGTTAAACATTCCCCAATAAGAAATAACAATTAATTGCCAATTTTTTAAACTGAAATTTTTTGACGTATCTAAATTATCTTTAGCAACCATGTTTTTCACTTTTAAATTTTTCTATCCTTTTACTCCTCCGCCACTAGGCTTTTCATAAATGTCTTTTGAAAAATTACAAAGAAAACCACTACAGAAAATACTACTAGTAAAGCCAGGCTCATTATTGTTCCCCAAAAGGTTACACATAACATCCAACAAGTTTACTTATTTCTATGGTAATTGGCATTACTTTATAATCTGTAGTAATAACTAAAGCATATAATAATTTTGCTCAATTCTGGACAAAAGTAAATAACCATTCTGCGTAAAGACCTGCTACACTTAATGGAAGAACTATACTGATCTAATAATTCACCATAGAGACACCGTCGATCATAGCTGTCCCTCTGATTTATATTAGGAATACTGTCAAATATACCTGTCAATATTAAGATACAAAATAGAAAGTAGCATACTCCTTACCCTAACAAGGGATGTGGAAGATCCGGTGACAATTTTTTGTGATTATTAAGTTTTTTATCCTTAAAATTAACTCCTTTTTATTCAAAATTCTGTTTTAAGAATTCAAGGGTTTCTTTAGCTGCTTCATCAGCACTTTTTCCTGCTATAATGTTTCGCCATACGCAAGCAGAAGGAATCATCTCTTTTATTTCTGGTATAAAAGTCTCAAACACTACCCACTTATCATAACCTATCTCTTTTAAGGCTTTAGATACCTTTTCCCAGTCTATATGCCCCGTACCGGGAATTCCCCTATCATTTTCACATACATGAAGATGAACTAAGTGTTTACCGGTATTTTTTATGGCTTTATAAATATCTTTTTCTTCTATATTCATATGGAAGGTATCTAAATGTACTCCTATATTTGGGCTACCTACTTCTGCCACTAATCTCACAGCATCCTCAGCAATATTTAAAAAAGAAGTTTCAAATCTAGTTATAACCTCAAGACCTAAGGTTACATTATAATCTTCAGCAACTTTAGATAATTCCTTTAATCCTTTTATAGCCAAACACCACTCCTCTTTAGTTCTAGATCTATGGTTTTTTCCTGCTCCTACATCAGTATAGAAAGCACCACCTATTATTCTACTTTGCCATTTATTAGCTGCTTTAATAATAGAGATAAAATAATCTATAGCCTCCTTATGAGTAGAAGGGTTAATAAGACTTCTTTCTGGTGTTATTAAAGGACATATAGTACAACCTAAACCATTTTCCTCTAAAGCTACCTTGGTACCTTCTATATCTACATCCTCTAAATCCCGTATAGGAAGCTCTACTCCATCAAAACCAAGTTTTTTTATTTTCGAGATTAGATTTAATTTATCCCGCGTAAAAACCGACGTCCACATAAATAAATTAACACCATATTTCATTCTTTATTTCCTCCTTAAATTAATCTTTTTGAGCACTATTTTACTCTTTTAAAGTTTTCTTTTCCTATTTACAGTTCTTTATACATTAATTCCTTATAAAAATTCAGAAAAGGCTTACCAGCTCTTACTTTATTAAAGTACTTCAGAAGCTAAGATTAAGTTTTTGAAAATCTTTAAAATTTCAAGGCCTCTGTAGCAGGAGAGAGAGTAAGAATATTTTTTCTTTTCCTCCTTACAAAACTTAAATTTCTTTTAATGGAAAAAGTTTATATACCCTTCTCTACCACACTAAGGGATTCGTCCAAAACATCTACTATTTTTTCAACAAGGCTTCTCTCGATGTTTAAAGGAGGCTTTATTTTCACTACATTGCCTTTCCCATTGTAAGAAACCATAAGAAGTACTCCTCTTTTTCTGCATTCCGCTACTACCTTCTTTGTCTCTTCGTTCGCCCTTTCCTTTGTTTCTTTGTCTTTGACTAACTCTACTCCAATAAAAAGCCCTGCTCCTCTTATCTCTCCAATCAGAGGATGTTTTCCTTCTATTTCTTTAAGTCTCTCCATCATGAAAGATCCAGTTTCTGCCGCTTTTTGAGTTAGCTTCTCTTCTGCTATTACATCTATTACCGCAGAAGCAGCAGCACAAGCAAGGGGGTTACCACTAAAAGTATTAAGACTTTCGACTTCCTCCTCAGAGGGTAGAGGTATTTTTTCTGAAAAAATAGCAGCACTTATAGGAATACCTCCCCCCATGGCTTTACCAATAACCATTATATCTGGATTTACTCCATAATAGTCAGCTGCCCACATTTTTCCTGTTCTTCCAAAACCAGTTTGAATTTCATCAAAGATAAGAAGAACCCCGTACTTGTCACATATCTCTCTAACAATTTGAAAGTAATCCTTGGGAGGAATAACATGCCCCCCTACTCCCATCATAGGTTCTAAAAGAAAACCCATAACTTCTCCGGAGGAACCCCATTGAATCATACTTTCTAAGGCTTTTGCACATTCAAAATCACATTGTGGATACTCTTTTCCATAGAAACAACGATAACAATAAGCTGGTGGAATCTGCCTGAAGCCAGGTACGATTGGAAGCCCTTTCCTATTCCAACTTCCTCCTAAACTTAAAAGACCAAGTGATGTTCCATGATAACCTGTATAAAGACTAATAACTTCCCTCTTCTTCAAGGATCGAATGGCGGTCCTGATAGCAAACTCAACAGCTTCTCCTCCCCCACAGAAGAAGTGGAATTTATTAAGTCCCTGAGGCAAAATTTTGGTAAGCTTTTCCGCAAGCTCTACCCTTGGAATATTGACACACCAAGGAGAAGCAGCTGGTAACTTTTTAACTTGCTCGATAACTGCATTTACCACTTTGGGATGTGCACTTCCTACGCTTGCTGGCCCCGCACATATAGATATGCCATCTATATATTCTTTTCCATTAATATCTTTTACAATACATCCCTTGGCCTCTGTCATGACAAGCGGGGTAAAACCAGGTAGGGGAGTTGAGTACTTTTTGGTTTTTTCTATTAATTCCTTTTCAGTATATTTCATTATATATTTTCTCCTTTTTTATTTAATAATCAATTATCAATTTTCCCATTTGCTTTTTACAGAAAAACTGAGTTTTTAAACAACACTCCTTTAATTTATTTTAGTTTGATAGTTTATTTGTATTACTTTTTGTTGCAAAAAACTACTGTAGTAAGGGAACAGGGGGAAGAAAATCAAAGCTTCCCCCCTGTTCCCTTACAAAAGTAAATCAAGTTTATACCGGAAATTTATAGGCTCAATTCCTCTCCCTTACTTATTTATAAGTATTTTGCCATTCGTCCCATAACTTCTTCCAGCCATTTGCAACGTCATCCATCGCCTTTTGCATTGTCTTTTCCCCTAAAGCAGTTTTTTGTATTTCGGCAATAAAAATGTCGAGAGCAGCTCCAGTTTGAGGTGGCAAACTACTATATAGTGGAATAACGTACCATTCGGGTTCTGTACCCTGTAGCCCCTCTATAGCTGGCAATGATCTAATATCAGATTTAGCAAGGAATTCACTAGCATGCTTGTTACCGGGTGTAGTAGATGCTGCTAATGCATACTTAGTCATTACTTCATCACTTGTCATATAATCTAGCAACTGGAAACATAAGTCTTTGTTTTTAGCAGTCGATGATATAGCAAGAGTAGTATCACCAGGAACTACAAGCCCAGCTGGCTTGCCTACAGGTCCTATTGGCATCCTATCTGTACCAATCCTAAAGCTTGGATCATAGTTACTACCCATGAACGCTACTGTGTGGGGACCATCAAAAATTATAGCAGCTTCACCCCTGATAAACGATTCTCTAGCCATTTTGTAATCAGTTCCAACAAATGGTGTACTATATTCTTTAACCAAGTGCAAAGCAAACTCTAATGCTTCTACTGCTTCTGGTTTATTTATTCCAATATCTTCAATTTTAACTTCTCTATCTGGAACTTGACCTAACTCTTTTGCTAACCCGATCCTACCACCATTTTGAACAATAAAATAGGAAAGATATATCAAGGTTTCTGGATCATTGCCCGGTATGGTAATTCCATACACACCCTTCTCTTTATCCGTCAATGCTTTGCAAATAGATTCTAGTTCCTCCCAATTTTTGGGTGGGTCAAACTTTTCCTTAAACATATTTGTATTATAAAGAAACTCAAGATTGTAAGGGAATTCTGAAACACAATAATGATGTCCCTTGTAAGTCATAATCACTGATTCAGAGAACCTATCTAAAAAATTCTTTCCACCTGCTTTTTCAATATATGGATCTAAGTTCTCAAGCGCTCCTTTTTCGACCAAGATTGGCATTATGCTATCAGCGGCTATTTCCATTACATCTGGTAACGCATTTGCTTCGGCGGCTATTAACGGTTTCGAAAGCATCTCGGGGTACGAATATCCTTCGTGCATTATCTTACAATTATACTTTTTCTCAAAATCCTGAAGTATCGGCATAAGTGTATCGGGATCTTCTATGCCTTTCCATGTCCATATTGTTATGGTTGGTTGTTGTGCACTCACATTTAATATAAAGAAACATCCTATTAACAAAATTGATAAAACGAATACCTGTATTAAACTAATTTTTATTGACTTCAAATTCATCATAATACAAACCTCCCTTTTTTATTTTAAGAATTCTCTTTTTTCTACTTTCTATACTAACAAGAAAATTTTTCACCTCCTTCTGGCTTCTATTTTTTATTTTTTTTCAATTAAAAATCTAGTTCCTTCTTATTATTTTCTATTATTCAAAACAATTGTTAAAAATAATAGGATATATTATCATCTACCTTCTCTTTTTTGTTCTCTATTTATTTTTTATTAGCTAAGATTAACAACTTTATTATTTTTTATTGGGTCATTCACTGCTATTGTAACTTCCAAAGATTTTCTATCTTCTATTCCATTACAGAAAAAGGAGGACATTTAAAAACAACGAAGTTACCTTCAGCATAAACTCTATCTACATCAAGAGTAATGGCCTAGTAGAAAGATTCAATCGTGCTCTATAAATTTATCTATGATGATAATTTTAAAAGAACGAATCAGGGTGATAGGTTAAAAGTTAAAATACCTGATTAGAAATTCTTAGATGGTAAGCGAAAATATGCTTTACCTTTCCCCTAATAAATAGTATTATTTTTTATAGGGAAAAACAGAAAGTGTAAACACATTACTTATAAAGTAATAAAGATTATTTATTATTAGTATTAAAAATATCTAAACTTTTATTCTTTAAGAGCACCAGTAGTAAAACCTTTTAAAAAGTTATTTTGAAAAATACCGAACATTATAAATATAGGCACACTCATTAAAATGGATATTGCCATCATTTCTCCCCATGCAGTTGCATAATGTCCAAGCCTAATGCCTAATTCCACTGTTATTGGCCGAGCTGTAGTATCACCTGTAAGCGTTAAGCCATACAAATATTCTCCCCAACCTTTTAAAAAAGCAAAAAAACCTGCTGCGACTAATCCAGGTGAAGCTAAAGGAAGAGAAATTCTGATGAAAGCTCCCATTCTAGAGCAACCGTCAATCATGGCAACCTCCTCTAATGCAGGCGAAATACTATCAAAAGTACTCTTCATTAACATAGTAACAAAGGGCAAGGTAAGAGTGCTATCAACCAATGCTAAGGTAAGAACAGAATTATAGAGGCCAATATTGCTTGCTATCTTAAAATATGCAATAACTAACAAGGTTAAAGGAAACATCTGTGTAATAAGAATAAACAATATGTAATGATCTTTAAATTTAAATTTAAGCCTAGAGAGTCCATATCCTGATAGGCTTCCAAGAAATACAGAGATTAATGCCACACTTCCTGCGATAATCCAACTATTTCTATAAGCAAGCATTACCTTTTTATCGCCTATTACACTTATATAATTTTTTAAGCTAAAAACTACAGGAAGAACGCTTTTAAAAAGCAAGTTTTTCGGTGTAATTGATAATACAATCATCCAGAAAAGAGGCACAATAGTTATAACCAATATTACGGCCAAGATAATTATATAAAAACCTTTAGAATATTTTATCTTCATCTTTTTTACCCTCTTGATTTTTCTGCTTTGTTGTAAAAATACAAATATATAATGACACCAATTAACATAACAATACATCCTATACCACCTAATGCCGAAGATTCACCTAACTTATAATTAAAAAAAGCATATTTATAAATTTGGGTTGCTACTGTCTCAGTTGCTTTTGCAGGTCCTCCTCGTGTCATTATCCATATTAGATCAAAATATCTAAAAAGCCAGATAAATTGAACGGTTGAAGTAGTTAAAATTATTGGCTTTAATAAAGGTAACGTAATATAAAAAAAAATTTGCCCTTTATTTGCTCCATCTATAACTGATGCTTCATATAAAGACGAAGGAATATTTTGCATTGCAGCTAAATATGTTATGCTAAAAAATGCATACCATGCCCAACTTTCTGCCAGTACAAGTGCAAACAAGACAGTATTTCGTTGACCTAACCAATTTTGACTTAAATTGTATAAACCCAAATTTCTAAGAACTGTATTAATAAAACCTCCTGTTGGTAAATACATTGAAAGCCAAATGCAAGCAACCACTGCATCCGGGAGCAACCAAGGTAAAAATTGTATTGCTCTCAATACGTTTTTGTATTTATTTTTAATAATATTGGCATTCAATAAAAGAGCATAACTCATTCCTAATATGTTTTGTAGCAAAACCACAAATAAACAAAACTGTAAGCTATGTTTTAAATTTGACACAAAATTTTCTTCCTTGACCACATTTATATAATTTTGCAAACCTCTAAATATATGGGCTCCTCCTTCTCCACCCTCACCATAAAAACTTAAAGTTAATGCATAAACTAATGGATATATGGCAAGCAGCATAAGAAAGATAAACGTTGGTGCTAATGTCATAAAAAGATATTTTTGCTCTCGATAATTTATTTTTTTAATCTTTTTCTTCCTTTACATAAGTTTAAAAAATTTTCTCGTTACTTTTTATTTAATCCTATTTTTTGAAGGTTAGTATTTGTTAGTATCCGATAAAATTTATCAGGCTATTACTTTTTGTTGCAAAAAACTACTGTGGGAAGGGAACAGGGGGAAAAAAATCAAAGCTTCCCCCTGTTCCCGTACAAAAGTAAATCAAGTTTATACCGGAAATTTATAGGCTCAATTCCTCACTCTTACTTATTTATAAGTACTTTGCCATTCGTCCCATAACTTCTTCCAGCCATTTGCAACTTCATCCATTCCCTTTTGCATTGTCTTTTCCCCTAAAAAAACTTTTTGTATTTCGGTATTAAATATATCTATTGCAGCTTCAGTCTGAGGAGGTATACTATTATATAGCGTAATAACGTAGTATTCGGGCTCTGTAAAATTCAGCTGTTCTATAGATGGAATTGCTCTAATATCAGAATTTGCAAGGGCTTCATTAGCAACCTTGTTACTAGAGGGACAATTCTGACCTATTGCCCACTTAATCATTACTTCATCACTTGTCATATAATCTAGAAACTGGAAACATAAATCTTTGTTTTTAGCAGTTGATGATATAGCAAGAGTAGTATCACCAGGGCTTACAGAAGTAGCTGGCTTGCCTGCAGGTCCTATTGGCATCCTATCTGAACCAATCCTAAAGTCTGGGTTATAGTCACCCAGATAGTATAATGGGTTGGCGCCCTCAAAAATTATAGCAGCTTCACCTCTGATAAATGATTCTCTAGACATTTTGCAACTAGTTCCAATAAATGGTATACCATATTCTTTAGCCAAGTGCAAAGCAAACTCTAATGCTTCTACTGCTTTTGTTTTATTTATTCCAATATCTTCAATTTTAACTTCTCTGTTTGGAACTTGGCCCAACTCTTTTGTTAACCCGACTCTACCACCATTTTGAGCAATAAAAGAGGAAAAAGTTAACAGTGTCTCTGTGTCATTCCCTGGTATAGCAATTCCAAACACGCCCTTCTCTTTATTCGTCAATGCTTTGCAAATAGATTCTAGTTCCTCCCAATTTTTGGGTGGGTCAAACTCTTCCCTAAACATACTTGTATTATAAACAAACATATGATTGTAGGGACCTTCTGGAACACTATAGTGATGTCCCTTGTAAGTCATAATCGTTGACTCGGAGAACCTATCTAAAAAACTCTTACCCCCGGCTTTTTCAATATATGGATCTAAGTTCTCAAGCGCTCCTTTTTCGACTAAGGCTGGCATTATGATATCAGCACACATTTCTATTACATCTGGTAACGCTTTTGCTTCGGCTGCCATTAAAGATTTCGAGATCATATCTGGAAATGAATATCCTTCGTGCAATATCTTACAATTATACTTTTCCTCAAAATCCTGAAGTATCGGCATAATCACATCGGGACTTTCTATACCTTTCCATGTCCATAATGTTATGGTTGGTTGTTGTGCACTCGCATTTAATATAAAGATACACCCTATTAACAAAATTGATAAAACTAATAACGGTCTTAAACTAATTTTTATTGACTTCAAATTCATCATGATACAAAACTCCTTTTTTTATTTTGTAAGGAACTTTCCTTCACTAAACTAATGGGCCTTATATTTTTCTTGCCTCTCACCTCCTATCCTGACCATTACTTTTAATTTTTTCTTTCAGAAAAAGATATAGCTTCCTTCTTATTAATTGACAATTCTTCAAGATAATTACTAAAAACATGGCTTATATTATCTTCTATCTCAGCTTCTTAGTTCCTTATTTATTTTCTATTAGTTAAGATTTACAACTTTATTATTTTTTATTGAGTCATTCACTGCTATTGCGACTTCCAAAGATTTTCTACCTTCTATTCCATTACAGAGAGGCTCTTTGTCCTCCTTAATACATTTAATAAAATGACGAATCTCCTCTTTTACTCCATCACTTCCTTCAAATTTATGCTCCTCTGCTGTTCCTTCATCTCGCCACAATAATTTTAAGTTAAAGGGGTAATCCAATTTACCCCAAATTTGAGCTAAGGCTTTTTCATAATGGATGTCTAAATATTCACGACTGATTCTCTGATCTGAAGTACATCCTCCTCCAATAGCTGCGATAGCACCGTTCTTGAACCTCAAAGTAAAAGTAACGGAATCAGAAAAAGGAGGATATTTAAAAATAACGAAGTTACCTTCGGCATAAACTCTATCTACATCTCCCATGAGATAAATCAATCCATCTATAGCATGAACTACATTTTCTATCACTATTCCTTGAGTCCCATCTTGTTGAAGAAACTTCCAACCGGGATCATCAACTTTCCACAGAGGATAGGTATATACAGCCCAAAGAGGTTTTCCAAATGCTGGCAAATTTTGTTTTATATAACGAAATGCCTTACTAAATCTATGTTTGAAGGCAATCATTAATTTAACATTATTTTTATTGGTTGCCTCTATCATCTCATCGCAATCTTTTAAAGAGGTGGCCATTGGTTTTTCACAAAATACATGAATTCCTCTTTCTGCGGCTAATCTAGTAGGAAGAAGATGAGCCATAGGAGCAGTAGCAATAACCACGGCATCCATTTTTTCTTTTTCAAACATCTCTTCCATATCCGTATAGAAATTTGCATCTTTGAGCTCTACTTCCTTTGCACGTTGGGGATTTCTGCTCCAAGTTGAAGTAACCTTTACACCCTCTGAATTGCGGAAATAATCCAACAGTTGTTTTCCCCACCAGCCTAATCCTACAATGCCAACTTTGAGCATTTTTCTTTTCCTCCTTACAAAACTTAAATTTCTTTTAATGGAAAAAGTTTATATACCCTTCTCTACCACACTAAGGGATTCGTCCAAAACATCTACTATTTTTTCAACAAGGCTTCTCTCGATGTTTAAAGGAGGCTTTATTTTCACTACATTGCCTTTCCCATTGTAAGAAACCATAAGAAGTACTCCTCTTTTTCTGCATTCCGCTACTACCTTCTTTGTCTCTTCGTTCGCCCTTTCCTTTGTTTCTTTGTCTTTGACTAACTCTACTCCAATAAAAAGCCCTGCTCCTCTTATCTCTCCAATCAGAGGATGTTTTCCTTCTATTTCTTTAAGTCTCTCCATCATGAAAGATCCAGTTTCTGCCGCTTTTTGAGTTAGCTTCTCTTCTGCTATTACATCTATTACCGCAGAAGCAGCAGCACAAGCAAGGGGGTTACCACTAAAAGTATTAAGACTTTCGACTTCCTCCTCAGAGGGTAGAGGTATTTTTTCTGAAAAAATAGCAGCACTTATAGGAATACCTCCCCCCATGGCTTTACCAATAACCATTATATCTGGATTTACTCCATAATAGTCAGCTGCCCACATTTTTCCTGTTCTTCCAAAACCAGTTTGAATTTCATCAAAGATAAGAAGAACCCCGTACTTGTCACATATCTCTCTAACAATTTGAAAGTAATCCTTGGGAGGAATAACATGCCCCCCTACTCCCATCATAGGTTCTAAAAGAAAACCCATAACTTCTCCGGAGGAACCCCATTGAATCATACTTTCTAAGGCTTTTGCACATTCAAAATCACATTGTGGATACTCTTTTCCATAGAAACAACGATAACAATAAGCTGGTGGAATCTGCCTGAAGCCAGGTACGATTGGAAGCCCTTTCCTATTCCAACTTCCTCCTAAACTTAAAAGACCAAGTGATGTTCCATGATAACCTGTATAAAGACTAATAACTTCCCTCTTCTTCAAGGATCGAATGGCGGTCCTGATAGCAAACTCAACAGCTTCTCCTCCCCCACAGAAGAAGTGGAATTTATTAAGTCCCTGAGGCAAAATTTTGGTAAGCTTTTCCGCAAGCTCTACCCTTGGAATATTGACACACCAAGGAGAAGCAGCTGGTAACTTTTTAACTTGCTCGATAACTGCATTTACCACTTTGGGATGTGCACTTCCTACGCTTGCTGGCCCCGCACATATAGATATGCCATCTATATATTCTTTTCCATTAATATCTTTTACAATACATCCCTTGGCCTCTGTCATGACAAGCGGGGTAAAACCAGGTAGGGGAGTTGAGTACTTTTTGGTTTTTTCTATTAATTCCTTTTCAGTATATTTCATTATATATTTTCTCCTTTTTTATTTAATAATCAATTATCAATTTTCCCATTTGCTTTTTACAGAAAAACTGAGTTTTTAAACAACACTCCTTTAATTTTTCAAAGATATCTTTCTACGACTTTTCCAAAATGCTTTGCCTTTTTATTCGACATTGCTAACTAAGATATTCAAATTAAACTTTTTATGCTTAGCTCACTATTTTGATAATATCAATAAGGCTCTTATGAGCTAAATTTGCTATCTTTAAAGGATCTTGTTCCCAGTCTTTTTCTCTAAAAAGTTCTATGGTCAAATACCCATTATAACCCTTTCTCTCTAACAATCTTAAAAAGGGTACGAGGTTCAATTTTCCTTCAAGACAGTAGTCTCTGTCAAAATCGCTGATTCTATTCTGTGGAATATCTAAGACATTCATAAAATGGACAGAAAATATATAATCTCCCGAAATTTCCTCGTACTCCTCTAACTTATCATTTGCTTTGTATTGATGATAAGTATCAAGACCATAACCAAAATTTTCATGATTCACTGCCTTGACAACTTCTTTAGTTCTTTCTATACAGTTTATAAAATTCGATCCACCAGTAAATTCAAAAGCAATTTTTATACCATACTTTTTAGCTATTTCTGCCAATTGTCGATTTCTTTTAACCGCGTTTTCGAAACACTTCTTATAACTTCTCCATATCTTCTCAATAGAAGGCACTACTGATCTTCCAATCTCGGGTTTTATTGCTACTTTAACACCCAAGATTTCTAGCGCTTCAAAAAGCGGAATCACGTTTTCTATCTCTTCTTCGTATTCCTCATCAGTTGTAAACTCAAAGTTAGGCAAGCACCTATGGAGGCCTGTAAAACAAAAAGGTTTAATTTTAAGAGAAGAAAAAAGATTAACTAAGTCTATGATATCTTTTTTCTTAGTAATGACGTATTCATCTAAATCCTTTTCTTGAAAGTCAAATCCCTCAAACCCTGCTCTATCTGCTATTCTAATAGCTTCTTCTACCGGCGTTGTTAAAATTGTAGAATGGTTTATACAAGTAAGAAATTTCATTTGAACCCTCCTTTTTATTCTTTAATATAAAGATCATACCAGTTATATAAAGGTTGAAATCCTAGTAATCTTTTAGCCTTACTCCAATCAAAAAAAGATTGCCTCCCTTTTATTTCTTTTTTCAAGGGGACTTCACTCCAGCCAAGCATTTTTATAACTTCCATTGTATTAAATTTACTTGTATTGTCATCGGCACAAATATTAAAAGATTCATATCGGCCTTCTAATCCTTTCGCTTCAAGCGCAAGACGAAAAGCTTGCGCCACATCTCTTACATCATTATAACAAAATATCTGAGTTATATTCCCTTCCTTGTTGTAAACTCGAGGGGGGAGCATCTGACCATGTTCTTTTATATCTCTTTTATAAGCTTCTATACCTACCTCATTATTCCCATCAGCAACTCTTACATGCGAGATTCTTAAAGAAATTGTAGTCATTTCATATTTTCTATTGAAAGTTTTTGCGATTTCTTCTCCTACTTTTTTGCTTAATCCATAAGCATCTTTGGGTTCTTGAGGATGATTCTCATCAACAGGTAAATATGCAGGGATAGGTGTATCATCAAAAGAATTTCTCCAATTAAATCCATATGCCGAATCACTACTTCCATAAATTACCTTTTTTATTCCTAAATCAGCAGCTGCCTGAAAAACATTAAATGTCCCTATGGTATTTATGTAAAATACTTTTTCTGGTGGATCACTAAATAGATGAGGTATAGCAGCAAGATGGATTATAGCATTCACTCCATTGAAAGCGTTCTTGCAATCATCAATTTTTAACATATCTCCTTTAACAAAAATTACATCTTTACTTTTTGGTTCCTTCTGGTCAAGAACTACAATTTCATAATTATATTTTTTTAATTCATCTACCAAATATTCTCCTACTCTTCCACTTCCTCCAGTGAGAGCTATCTTCATATTTTTCGCCTCCTAATGTTTGTTTATTGTGCCTTTCAGAAAACTCTGAAACTCTTTTTTTACAAGGCTTTTAGCACACCTCTATTTTATTATTCACCTCCACCCTTGAAACCATTATCAAAGAAGGTAGTTTTTTTCAATTTAAAATAAATTTCACTTGCAGGAAATAAACTCATCAACCATTTTCTTTGCTTCTTTATCATGAATCTGAACTGGTGGATGCTTTGAATAATAAGCACAGATAGGCTCAATTACTCCACCCATACCTTTGTCTTTAGCAATCTTTGCGCCCCTTATTAGATCAATCATGACTCCCCCAGCATTTGCACTATCATCAACTTCAACTTGTAAATCTATTTTAACTATATTGCTGCCCCAATTTCTTCCCTGAATGTGAATTCTACCTGTTTTTATATCTTTTTGTCCATTTATAAAGTGATTAGAAAAACCCCATATTACATCATATGGAAGTTCTGCTTTCAGAGCAGCTCTCTTAGTTGCTTCCTTTGTTTCTCCTCTTTTTACCAAATTTGCAAAATCAGTATTCCCAGCATAATTAAATTGATACATTCTATCTATCTTTATGCCCCTATCTAAAATTGCTGAAATTAAAGCTCTGTGTAGAAATGTGGATCCGATTTGGCTTTTAAAATCATCTCCAATTAATGGGACGTTATTCTTTTTAGCAATATTTGGATATTCCTTGCCACTAGCAATCATTTCGGGGATACCATTTATAAATGCTACTTTTGCCTCTTTTATTGCAGCATCGGCATATGCTCTCGTAGCAAGTGCAGACCCAGTTGGTAATATGTTTATAAGAACATCTGCACCTGTATCTTTTAATACTTTTACTATATCAACAGGTTCTTCTTTTGCAACTTCAACAAATTTTTGCAAATGTTCTGGGACCCCGTCTAACACTGGACCCATCATCACAGAGACTCCCATGTAAGGTACATCAAAAAACCTTGTCGTACAATTAGGTTCAGCATAAATTGCTTCTGATAAATCTTTCCCTACTTTTTTTTCATTTACATCAAAAGCTGCAACTACTTTGACATCAGTTACTTTGTATCCACCCATCTCCGGATAAATTAGTCCAGCCGTATCTTCAGGATGTTTTTTATAGTAGTAAAGACCTTGGATGAATGCACTTGCACAATTCCCCACTCCTGCTATTGCTAATCTGATTTCTGACATTTAATTCCTCCCATGTATAAAATTTTTTACATATTTTTATATTATCACATGTTTTTTCTCCTTGTCAACTGTTATTATAGAAATATGTAAAAAATTTTTTACATATTTTGAGAACATTTTTCTTTAGCAAGGTATTTTACTTTAAAACTTTTCTAAGGATTAGGTAGTATAATTCTTTTTTTATTTATTAACTATTCCTTAGGGTTAGAAGCAATCGGTGGAACTGAATCTTTTTCATGATAACTTTTATCCCATATTGCTTTTGCAGTTTCTTCTAAATAATTATTAAATTTAGGAATATTCTTCAGTAAAATTCCTATATATAATAAATCAATTATAAATAATTGACTAACTTTACCTTCCATAAAATCACCATATATAGGCTCTTCCTTTGAAAATGTCAATAATTTAATATCTGCCTTTCTTACAATAGCAGATTCTTCATTTCCAGTTATTGCAATTGTAGTTGCGCCTTTTTCTTTAGCTATTTCTAAAGCCCTAACAACATCTTTTGTATTACCTGAATGTGAAATACCAACAGCCAAATCTCTTCTAGTCAAAAGAGCTGCGGTAACAGCCTGCATATAGCCATGATCACAAGTTGTATTAAAAATTCCTGCTTTTATAAATAAATGATGTGCTATTTCTGCTACATATCCTGAGCCACCTATACCATAAAAATATATTTTTTCTGCATTAAAAATACTATCTATAGCACGACTAAGCTCTGATATATTTAATATTTTAAATGTACAATCAATCGCAGAATTTAAACAATACTTTAACTTTTCTGCAGCACTAATAATGCTATCACCTTCTTTGATATCTCCTGGAATAGTTTTCAAAGTGCTTTGGGCAAGATTTTGAGTAAGTGAAATCTTCATTTGTCCATATCCAGAAAAACCAATAGAGTGACATAGCCTATTTACTGTCGCTTCACTTGTTGAGCACTTCTGAGCAAGCTTAGTTATAGAAAGATTAATTATATCCTCTGAATTTTTTAAAATATAATCTGCTACCCTTTTCTCAGATAATCGAAGATCTGAATATTTCTGTTCTAATTTCTTAAAAAAATCTATATTATTCTTATACATGTATAAAAACTCCTCTCAACACTTAATTACAACTTAGTTAAAATATTAAGTGTGTAAAAAATTTTTTACGTATAGTTAAATACTATTATTTATCTTCTAGTTTGTCAATGGTTTTTTAATAATTGTCATTTAAAAATCAAAGACGGACTGTTTTTTAATGATTTAAAGTTTAAAAGTGGACTAACCTGGAATGGTAAAAAAGATGTAATCTAGAACTAATCCTAAAGAGAAAAGAGGTTCTAAATTATGTCCAAATAATTACACAAAAACTTTACCGATAGCCAGGTTAAATCACTTTTTAAAAAATATTCGAAAAAAGAAATCAAACTTAATTACATCTTGCAAGTGCTTAAAATTAAAAGAAGAAGATTCTTTGAATTGCTAGCCAGATATAAAAAAGATCCGAATAACTTTTCTATTCAATATGAAAGAAGAACAATTGATCGAAAGATAGATCCGGATATCGAGAGAAATATTGTAAAAGAACTAAAGATGGAAAAAAATTTGATTAAAAATAAAGATGTATCAATTAAATACAAATTATAACTACAGTTACATAAAAGATCTTTTAGAGCAAAAATATAATCAGAAGGTATCTCTACCCACCATAATCGACCGAGCCAAAAGAAATAATTTTTACTTTTTAAGGCCAAAGAGAAAGAGCCATGATAGAGAGGTATTAACTAATTACCCCGGAGAACTGATTCAACACGATTCCTCTCATCACCAGCTTACCCCTTATGCTACCAGAAAATGGTTTTTTAACAATAAATAAAACATAGGATAAAAATATAAGGAAAACCTATACAGTTGAATAATAAGTTCATCATTTTCACCTTAAAGTACTAATTACATGTTATTTAAAAAAATAAATAGCAATAAGTTTATCCAGAAATTATATATATTTAAAAAATAAGATTCTTTGTTTTATATAAGAGTAAGTTTAACATTAAAAGTTAACATAAATACGAGGGTGGTTAAAAAAAGAAAGACGGAATCAAAGCCGGCAATAACTCCGAAGGCACAGGCCCTTCTTACTGCGGTTATATCATTGGTCATATGGGCCATAATATCCCCAATCTTTGTTCTGGTGAAAAAAGAGTTGGAGAACAAAAGTAGATGTTTAAACAGCCTGTTTTTAAAATCCATCTCTATAAAATGAGCCCTGCCAATAATGATTATTCTCCAGAAAAATCTAAAAATTCCGATAGCTATAGCCAGGGTAAAGATTAAGAGAGTAAATTGCAGGAGATAAGATTAGTTGGGCAATATCCACTGCTAACAGCATAAAAAATCCAAAAAACATCTTAAGGGGAATTTTTTTGTAGTAAGAAAAGATAAATTTAATTAACATAAATATAATAATATAGTGTAAATATAAATATTGTCAATTAAATCAGTAGCACGCAGCCCCTGTCGCGCTGTGTGCTGCTGATAGTGTAAAATTTTAGTAGATAGATTAATCATTTGATATTTTAAGAAAAAGTTGTATCCAAGATGAATAATAGGTTTATTTTAGAAAATAGTTTAGTAGGTTTATTTTATATTAAACTTCATAAGTATTTGTCTTTCTTTTCCTGGATTAAAATTAAATAATTTTTTGAGGTAAGAAAAACCATCACAAGTTCTTGACACCAACGTATGAGAATGCCGCTTTCCTTTTTGTTTTAATTTTAATTCCTAACTATTTCGCATACGCAGGTCGGAGATGGTATCTTAACCTTTTCGACTGGATCTAAAATTTCTCCAGACTCCTCGTCAACGGGCGCAACAACAATTTCATCCGATTTTTGATTTGAATTAATCATGAATTTACCATCATGTGTAAGATATATATGTCTTGGCCAATCTCCAAAACAGCTACGATATCCTATCTTTTCTAACTTACCTTGATCCGATATTTTGAAAAGTGTTATGGTATTTGCTCCTCTATTGGAAACATATAAATATCTACCATCCTGGGAAATAACTAATTCTGATGCGAAACTCGAACTTTTAAAACTGCTTGGCAGACATTTTTCCCAGTCTATAATCTTCATCTCACCGGTGTTATCATTAAATTGAAATGTAAATACTTTATTTGAAATCTCCGTAACCACATAACCGGTTTCTAAAAACGGATGAAACACAAGATGGCGGGGCCCTTCACCATCTTTAAGAATAACTTTGTCAAAAAATCTATTAGGAGTTAGTCTGCCATCTTTTATTTGATATATAAAGATAGTGTCAAGCCCCAAATCAACGGCAATTGCATACCTGCCTGACTTATCTAAAGAAATATAGTGTGGATGAGATTCCTTTCCATCAATTTTATGAATATAACAAGATAAAATGGTGTTTCTACCGTTAAGCAGTATAGAAAAAATATTACCGCTTTGGTAGCACGCGCATAAAATATTATTTTGTAAATTCGTCGCAGAAATATGGCATAAGACAGAACCTGCAAACTTAAACTCTGTCAATTTTTCCGCTTTACTACTCTTTATGTCATAAGCGGTAACAGAAGCATATTCTAGATTCTCAGAAGCGGCATAAAGCACATCATTTTCTTTTGACAAGCATAAAAAGGACGGATTATCATTTTGACTTATCTCTGAAAGTCTTGCCAATTTACCATCTCTATTTAGGCCACATCTGTATATGCCTCTGCTTAAAGTATTCTGGGTGTATGTCCCTACAAATAAATCATATTTTATGTTCATATCGTACCTTTAAATTATTGATTAACTGCAACAATAACTTCTATTTCTACAGGTATATTATTGTTTGGAAGATTATGCGTTCCCATAGCTGTTCTAGCATGATAGCCTCTCTCTTCAAGAACATCAGCAATAGTATCAGAAAAACCGTTCATGACATAGTCAATATCATTAAACCCTTCGGCACAGTTTACCAACCCAAAAGCCTTTACCATATTTTTAATCCTGTCAAGATTACCAAGATAGTCCTTCAGTGCACCCAGTATTATAATGGCGCATTCCCTGGCTGCAAGATAACCCTCTTCCAGAGTTAAATCCTTACCTATTCTTCCCTTAAACAATGGTTCTCCGGTTATCTGATCCTCGGGTCCGTGTCCAGATACAAAAATCAAATCATCGACCTGTCTTAAAACTACAATTCCCTTTTTCTTTTTATAGGTTAATTTAATTTCTTTTCCTTGCTCGTCCAAAACTCTGTTTATAGAATCCATAAAAACACCTCCAAAACTTATTATTCTCTTCTGATTGCCCTGCCTGCAAACAAACAGGAAGAGTAGATGTTCTGTTAGCAAAATCTTCATAAGACATCCCATGCCGTCATGTTAATTTTATTGGCGTATTTTCACAATTGCTTCAACAACAACCGGTACGTTTTTCGGAAGAGCATAGGCTCCCATTGCTGAACGGGCGTGTTGTCCTCTCTTACCAAATACTTCTACCATTAAATCGGAAAACCCATTTATAACAGCAGGTTGACTTGAAAAATCTCCACCGCTGTTTACAAGTCCTAATACCTTTACAAAATAATCAACTCTGTCAAGTTCTCCGACATAATCTTTGATAGTAGCAAGCATATTTAAGCCACAAAGTCTCGCTGCCTTATAACCTTCTTCTATCGTCAAATCTGTTCCTACTTTTCCTGTATATACAGGATTTTCGTCAACATCGACAGGAAGATGTGCTGATAAAAACATAAGATCTCCTTTTATAACTGCGTCGACCGCTCCTGCCCCTTTCCTGTCTCTTACAGGCAATGTAATTCCTAGCTTTTCAATTCTCTTTCCTGTTTCGCTCATAATAATCTCTCCTTATATTTTAAGATTATTTTAAAATAGTTTTTTTATTATCTTTTTATAATTATATAGCCTTGTAACTAATCTCAACCTCTTTTCCTGTCAAAATTGACTTAAGTATTGCATCAACGACTTTTGCTTGATAATATCCCCCCATAATGTTAGTTATAAGATGCATCTCATTTTTTTCACCCAGCATAGCATCTATATAATGAATCTGCGCCGGTGCCATCAATTATTCTTGCCTTTTTGAATACTAAATCTTCCATAACATACCCTCAACTAAGTCTTCAATATACATACATGGGTTATGCACCCATGTATGTATGATTTAAGATAATATATTATTTATGAACATCATTAAATGCTTTATTCATCTGCTCGCAGAAATCGTTGTGTTTACAGATATGATTTTAGATTTACTGGACTTCTTCAAATCTGCCGCTTTTTGCAGACTTTAATATGGAGCGGATTATACTGGAATTATGTATTGCTTCTTCAATGCCTATCGGAGTATCACTTTCATTTGCTACAGCTCTTATGAACAAATCGGCACACAATTTCATAGAATGTGAATAATCTCTTACTTCAAATACAGATGGTATGTAAGTAATATGCCCATGGCTATCATGGTTATAGACTACTAGCGAGTCATAAAGATTATTTATATCATACTTTGCAATTTCTGTGTGGATTTCGATTTTTTGGAACGGATGCTGAGTCTCAAGCCTCCCCCCAACAAAACTGTGAGACATATTTCCGATACTATTGTTTTCAAATTCAATTATTACCGAAATATCGGTTATTATCTCACTTTCAATGCTTTTTAGTAGTGTACATACCTTTTTTGCTTTCCCATTCAAGTAAGTCATCAAATCTATTAAATGGCAGCAGGAATCAGTAATTAAAAAGTTTTCATTTACCTGGCCTTTAATAATCCTTGGCCCTTGCTGATACATGGAACCGTTTATCATATGCACCTTAGAATCCGACATTAACAGTTCTTTTGCTTTGATAACCGATTTACCATACCTCTGATTAAAATTTACTCCGAACATGCATCCCTTTTTTTTAGCCAGCTTGCTCAGCTTGACTATCTCATTATGCTCTCTGCTGACAGGTTTTTCGCAAAAAATATTTTTTTTTAGATTCAAGAAGGTAACACAGTCGGTGTAGTGAAGCTCCGGTAATGTACAAATGGAAACCATATTGTAGTCCAAATCGCTTTTTACCAGATCATCTACATTAGTAAAGTGTTTAACTCCATATTTCAAGGAATAGTGTTTGCCTTTATTCAAGTCAGGTTCAACTATAGCAGCCAGTTCCGCTTCCATACTTTCTGCAACAGCTTCCATATGAAACTTTCCTGCCCATCCGCACCCGACCACAACCACCCTGATACTCATACGCTACCTCACAAACTAACAATACATCGGTTTCTTATGCTCTCATCAATTGCTGCTATACCTCTTGTAACATACACCATATCATCAATGCTGCATTTTTCCGTTTCCTTTTTCTCGATGCAGGCAATAAAATGTTCAATTTCGTCAAAACCCATTTCACTGTATCTCAAATTACCCAACTGCACCGCATTATTACTTTTGAGTAAATAGTCATAATTATCGTAGTTCGCTGCTATTGACCCTTCCGTACCTATGACCTCCAGTCTGACACACGGATATTCATAAGAGATCGTTGATACCAGTTGAAGATTGCAAATCGCTCCATTATGCAGCCTTGCTAAAACTGAGACCATGTCATAGGTCTTGATGAATTTGTGGACAAAATTGTCACCCATTGCATAAATCTCTTTAAAATCGGACCCCGATATCCACCTTATAATATCTATCAAATAAACACCATAAGTGCCTAATGGACCTCCGCTCCTTAATACATCCCGCTCCCATTCCTGGTTGACCATTGCCTCATGGTTGATCATCAGGTTCATACTGATGATTTTCCCGATTTTGCCTTGAGAAATCTGTTCCTTTACATCAATTAGTCCCTTTTCATATTTCAACGGATTTCCGCACAGCAGCACCTGTTTAAGCGGATTATACTTGCTGCGAAGATAATCAACATCCTCACACTTGAAAGTCAAAGGCTTTGCTGCAAAAACATGTATACCTTTACTCAATGCTGCGTCTACAATTTTTACATGCTCATGAGTTTCATTCGCTACAATTACAGCATCAGGTTTTTGGTCAAGTAATTCATGAAAGTCACTGTATAGCCGCGTCTTAAGTTCATTCGCAAAATCACAAGCTGAGACAAATGCACACTCTCTAGTATAGCTATCATCGCATCCCAGATCACAAACCCCAGTCAATCTAATCCCTTTTAATCTTGCTAAGTGTGATGTATATTTGACAGCATAATATCCCTGTGCAAAACCAATAAGCCCGATTTTTATCATATATATTACCTTCTTATTCCCTTGGATCTCCATCCAGCCATTTGCTGAACATATCAAATAATATATCCTGTCTGGTTTTAGGAATCAGTTTTCCTTTATTCAATGCTTTATTAATGTAATTCTCAGAGTCCTGCAGCAATTTAATTATGGAATCTCCAATAACTTTTTCATCACCTTCTGATACATAAGCAAAATCAATTACTATTTTTCCATTATTAACATAGTAATCATCAACTTTTATAACCGGATTCATTTTCCCCAATTCGTCATTTATAATCCATGCAGGTATCCTAGTTTTGGACTGGTCAAAGATTACTTCCAACCTTATAGATGGAGAAAATAACGAATTTTCTACTTTACAGGAAACTCCTTCAAACTTTTTCAACATGTTACCCAGATTGTCTGCAAGCTTTTTTTGGTATGCACGTATTTCGTTTTTATCTTCTGTCAACCAATTGCTTATTGAGGATATAATACTTACCATTCCCTCTTTGCCCACCTTCATTGGTCTACCTATACCTAATTCTTGTAGAAAGCACGCGTGAACCAAATCCTTCCTCCCTGCTACAATACCTGAAGTACACCCTCCCAACCATTTTTGCCCGCTGTAAATAGCCAGATCCACTCCCTTTGAGGCAAGCATTTTGAAATCGGTTAAATAAGCAGCATCAACTATGACCGGAACGTTTTTTTCCTTGCAAATAGAGATAAAGGTATCGATAGGGAGAAGATTGGGTGCAAACACTTCACCCATTATATAAAATGCAGCAGCAGTATTTTCATCCAGTGCATCCCTTAAATGATATGTAGCACAATCCAACGCCTCACCGATTTCTACATAATGGGCTCCGGTCATTTTTATTACCTGGTATACGGGACAATCTCCCGCGCCTGTAACCTGGCCCTTTTGTATAATAATCTTTTTCTTATCCCATGTAACATCAGGCAAAGCTTTAATTTTTGAAATATCTGAACCGGTAATGCTGGCAGCAGCCGCAATAGCCATTCCTGCTGAGGTACATCCGACAACACAGCCGGCTTCAGCATTGGTAAACTTCACTATTGCTTCGCAGGCCCTTCTTTGCAGTTCCCATGTTTCTGCAGATTCTCCCAATATATCGTAAATATCCTTTCTTATTGCATCCTTCACTCTTGATGCACCTAAAACCGTAGCAGGCCCTCTGGCATTTATAACCTTTCTGAAACCGATCTTTTCTTGAATAGTCATATCTATCCCCCTTTTTATTTATAATCAATAGTTATCCATCTACCTGTCATGGCAGATTCTTTTGCTGCGTCTACCACAAGAACGGTTTCAGCTGCACTATAAATATCACATAATATAGTCTTTCTACCAGATAACTCCTCTATGAATAAATCATTTTCTTTCTGATATCCCCATAACTCAAGTTGATTTAAAGAACCTGTTTTTTCCATGATAAAATTGGATTTGGTTGAATAATTAATATCTCCATAACTTTCAACATAATATGAACCTTGATTTGAGTATATCGTCATACTTTGCATTTTACCGGCCGGATCAACGTGGTACCCCTTTACTCCCCTATCGTGAAGAATTAATGAACCCTCAATACCATTTTCCATTCTCAGCATTAAAACAGCACTATTTTCCATTAACGATTCAGGTTGCTGTAATCTTTTTAAAGAGCAATTTATTTCCTTGATGCGTACTCCTAATATGTAATTGATAAAATCGAACATATGACAACCAAGACAAGCCAATACTCCTCCGCCAAAATGCATATCTCCGGTCCAACTGTTCATAAAGGGAGGTGGTGTCAATTTAGCCTCAAATATTTCGGCATTAACATTATTTTCTTGCAGTAATTGTTTAAACCGCATCACTGAAGGTGTTACTCTCATATTAAATCCTACTTTTAGCACCTTGCCTGTTTCTTTGTATATATCTATAATTTTTTTAGCAGAGCAATAATTTAAAGTTAGAGGCTTTTCTATAAAAACATGTTTTTTATTTTTCATAGCATTTATTGCATATTCCTCATGTGAATCATGTCTTGTACAGATATAAACAGCATCAACCTCATTACACGAATATATGTCCTGTACGTCATCACAAGCTTTGCCTCCATATTTTTCAGCAAAGTCCCGAGCTTTAGGTAAATTTAAATCATAACATTTTATTATTTTTACTTGTTCATTTTTCAACAGACTATTTACATGCATCTGAGCCATTTTTCCCGTCCCAATGAATGCTAAATTAACCATCAAAACACCTCAGTCTTTATAATTTATTAAAAGATTTTCAGTTTCAAATAAACATTTAACCATTATATTCTCTAAAAGAATAATAAATATACAAAGCTATTTATTCAAACGCTTTATTTTATTACTTTAATTTGAACTTTACCCTTTTACTGCACCCATCGTCAATCCGCTTATTATATGTTTTTGGACATATATAAATACAATTACTACCGGTAGCGTAACTACTGTTGTGCCTGCCATTAAAGGCCCCCAAAATATTTCTCTAACTCCTATCATCATATTTATGGCTACAGGAAGCGTCCTCATTTCAGTAGTTCTTATCAGAGTTAAGGCCATCATAAACTCCTGCCAGGATAATATAAAGGAAAACAATCCCACTGCAACAATTCCAGGGGCTGAAAGAGGAATAATAATTTTGAATATTGTAGAAATTGGGGAACATCCATCTATAGCTGCTGCCTCTTCTAATTCATATGGTAAGGCATCAAAGTATGATTTAAGTATTAAGGTGCTAAAGGGCACTGCAAATGTAAAATAGGTAATAATCAATCCCAGCAAGGAATCAACCAATTTAAAATCAACAAATTTAATATATATCGTTATTATAAGCAATGGAAGTGGAAACATTTGTGTTAAAATCAATAAATTGAATATAACGGTTTTCCCTCGGAATTTAAATCTTGACAATCCATATGATAGGAAAGTCGAAATTATTAATGAAATAATTGTTGTGAAAATAGAAACAATTATACTATTTTTAAGATATATATAAAATTTGAAATCAAACCACATTCTTTTATAGTTTTCAAATGTTATATTATTAGGTATTAATTTTGGTACAATACTAAATATTTCGGTTTTATCTTTAAGGGATGTTGATAACATCCAAATAAACGGGAATACTAAAATTATGGTTATAACTGTAATGCTAAAATAAATTAACATTTTATTAATTACTCTTTCTCTTTTTATAGTTAAAACCATATTTATTTATCATCCTTAGTGGTATACCTTATATAAGCTATGGATACTATACCGATTATAACAAGTCCTATGCTACCAATAGAAGCTGCATAATTGAACTTGAAGAAATCAAATGCTAATATATAGGTATAAACAGGAATTACCTGTGTTGAATTCTGTGGACCGCCTTTTGTCATAACATAAATCAAATCAATTTGATTAAACGTCCATATAGTAATTAAAAGTATTAAGGTTATACTAATATTTTTAATTCCAGGCAATGTAATATATCTAAATGTTTGAAACGCACGTGCTCCCTCTATTCTAGCTACCTCATATTGTGTTTTGTCAATAACTTGCAATGCTGCTAATAAGACCAAAGCTATAAAAGGGACTCCTTTCCATATTGATGTAACCATTATGGCAGGGAGCGCAGTGCTTGCATTTCCCAACCAATTAATTTCTTTTTGAATTATATGTAATGATTTTAAAATATAATTTAGTATTCCATACTGACCAGCGTAAATCCACTTCCAAGTCATAGCAGCTGCTATATTAGGGACAACCCAGGGTATTAAGATTAAGCTTCTATATATTCCCCTTCCTGCAAAATCCTGATTTAATATTAGTGCAATTCCCAAACCTATTAAATATTGAAATATAACTATAATAATCGTCCAGTAAAAAGAATTCTTTAATGATAAAAGAAATATTTCATCATTAAGTAATTGTTTATAAAAAGTAACGCCTGCAAATTTAGAAAATTGCATACTAGCTGGCTGTTGGTAAAAGAAACTTGATATTACTCCTCTTATAAGCGGATAAATAAGTATAACAGTTACTAAGAGTACGCCGGGAGTTATTAAAATATATGCAAACTTACTTCTGTTAAAACTATATGCCTTGTTTTTGGATTTCATTTATTTGCAACTCCTCAAATTATAAATGCTATACCGCTCTGCCTGCAAATATTCCTGTAGCTTGTTTATTGAAGAAAGCCAACTTCCCATTGACTACTACGTGGTTGATACCTTCCGACAAATTCCGAGAAAACCGGTTTGTTGACCTGTCTTTGACATTCTCATAATCAAACACCACTATATCAGCATAATACCCCGGTTTGATCAAGCCGCGTCTATTGAGCTTAAATCTGCTGCAAGGCACCTGCGTCATACGATTTATAAGTGTTTCAAGTCTAAAGCCATGCTCTCTGCTCAGTCTCAAAAGCTTGGTAAAGGTTCCGAAAGCTCTTGGATGCGGGTTTTCACCTACTAAGATCGCATCTGAACCAATCATATAGTTATCCAGCGACAGCAGCTCAAAAATATCCCTGGAAAAAATTTTATCCAATTCCTCAATGTCTTCACCGGGAAAATCATAAAAACTAAAAGCCAGCTCCTCTTCGTAAAGCAAATCACATATTAACTCTCCGATAGTTTGATTTCTCAGCTTTGCAATGTCTTTAAAGCTAAGGCCTATATATTCAACATTATTTATCAGATTACTGATAATTGCATCATCAATAATATGCTGCCTGTCTATTTCTTTAGCAATTTTGCTGCGCATTTCCTTGTCTGAAAGTCTCTGCATGATAGCTTCGAATCCGCCGTCACTTGCCCAGTAAGGAAGAAACATTGCTGCATAAGAAGCACCATATGCATATGGATATAATTCAAGAGTAATATCTACACCTTCATTTATAGCCTTGGTTATTTTTTCTAAAATTGTTTTAACTTTTCCTATTGTCTTTCTATTTGTTTTATAATGAGAAAAATGCAACTTACATTTGGCTTTCGATGCTATTTCTATCGCTTCAGCAACATGGTCAAAGGGTTCGCCTTTAAATACCGTCCGTAAGTGCGTTACAAATACACTGTCAAATTCACTGACGACCTTACATAACTCAATTAATTCTTCAGTATCACTATAAGCTGCAGGAAAATAGCTTAATCCCGTTGAAAATCCACATGCGCCTTCACTCAGCCCTTTCCTCAGCATCGCTTTTGCTTTTTCCAGACTTGAACCGGATAGTTTTTCATCTTTAAAACCTACAGTCTCCAGCCTTAATGAACAATGAGGAAATAAATATGCAGTGTTAATGGATACCTTGTTATTATAGTTTTCCCTAAAATCATATACCGACCCATAATTAAATGAGTTACCGAAATCCCCGTTAAGCCCCCTCAAATATTTAACATACTGCTCCAGGTTATCTTTTGATAACGGAGCATAAGAAAGCCCATCCTGTCCGAGTATTTCAGTAGTAACTCCCTGGCTTAACGAAGAAATATGCTGCCTGTCATAAAGCAGTATCATATCCGAATGCGTATGTGTATCAACAAACCCAGGGCTGAGAAAAAGCCCCTCGGCATCAACAACCAGCCTGGCATCTATGCTTTCTTCATTCCCACTATTGCTGACCACTTTTGATATTACATCACCTTTGACGTATACATCACCTTTAAATGAATCTGCGCTGGTGCCATCAATTATTCTTGCCTTTTTGAATACTAAATCTTCCATAACATACCCTCAACTAAGCTTTCAATATACATACATGGGTTATGCACCCATGTATGTATGATTTAAGATAATATATTATTTATGAACATCATTAAATGCTTTATTCATCTGCTCGCAGAAATCGTCTGGAGTTATATTATTTGCTATAAGTTTTTGAATAGCCGCATTAAAGAATAACTGCCTGAACTGCTCATATTTTGGTGCACTAGGCCTATTCTTGCCATACTGGGCCAGTTCTACAAAAGGTTTGAGTAATTTATCTTGTGCATAATCACTCTTTGCAAAATCCTTTGTGAAAGCAAATACTCCACTTTGAATACAGAATTTATCATAGTAACCCTTTGAATAGAAGAAATCAAGGAATTTGCCTGCTGCTTCTTTATTCTTACTCTGCTGTGTAATATGCATTGTGTTCGGATAACTCAAAGCAGCTATACCACCAGGTCCAGCGGGCATCATAGCAGTAGCCCATTTACCATCCAATTCCGGATTGCTTCCTTTAATCGCGCCGATGACCCACATTCCATTTACCATCATAGCTGCATCACCAGCCACAAAAGTATTCTTACATGCTTCCCAGTCCATTCCGGTAATAGTTTTCGGGGTAATCTTGTGTTTGTTAACCAGATCATAGTAATACTGTACCGCTACTTTTGCTTCCGGTTTATTAAACGTTCCTACCCACTTACCGTCTTTAAACTCACACACATTTGCTCCAGCCTGCCATAAGAAAGGAAGGAAGTAATCATCCGGCTCCCAGCCGGCTGCCGGGAATACCAGTCCACTTGTTTTCTCATTAGTTAATTTCTTACCAAACTCAACCAACTCTTCCCAGGTTTTGGGAGGCTGTGTCAAGCCTGCCTTTTCAAATAGATCTGTTCTGTAGAAAAGGCCCCAGGTACATCCATCCCATGGCAAACCATATTTTTTGCCGTCAGTTCCTGTCATTGCAGAAAACCCGGACGGGATAAATGAATCTATAAGACCTTTAGATACGTATTTTTCTATATCGGCCAGTGCGCCGGTCTCTACGAATTCAACCGCCCATGTTCCGGCGAGCATGCCTATATCAGGGGCCATACCTGCCATAATAGAGTTCATAAACTGTGAGTGAGCATTTCCCCAGTCAACATATATCGTCTTAACAGTTATACCCGGATTTTCTTGCTGGAATTTATCAATAGCCTCATTAATAACTCCATCTACATTCGGAACCGTTCCACCAATGTACTGAAAGGTTATTTCAGTTGCAGCCTTAGATTCTTCTACAAAAACGGAAGTAGCTATGCTAACCAAAATTAACAAACTTGTTAAACATAAAATAACAATCTTTCTTGACATTTTTACTTATTTCATCTCCTTTATTTTAAATAATTAAAAAACAAATAGAAAATTTCTTTTTCTCTCTTATCACTTATCACCTCCTTAACACTAATATTCCCTGGCTTCAAGATGTGTTTACAAGTTGACACTCCAGAACTTCCTCTTTTACTCCATTTTTTCTTAACAGAATCGTAGACAAAAGTCAGATTTTTTTGCACCTCCTTTGTGCCTCTGATTGATTCTGATTTTTTTACTTTACTGCTTTCTCTTTCTAATGTCAAATTCTTCTAAAAGTGTTCCCTCTACTAAAATTTTACACTATCAAAGGTTATTATATTTGTTATGCCCTTTTATATTTCTTAATAACCTCTATTAATTGCGCTCCAGCAGCTAGTTCTTTTCTGGATAATTCCTCTCTTATATAGATATCCTCTATCTTGGGTAGTGTTTCCATAAGTATCCCTTGGGGTATAACTATGACAGCATCACAATCACCAAATACCCAATCTCCGGGATTTACTCTTACATATTTAGTGAGAGTACCAGTCATATATATTGGCTTCTCAAGTGTTTTGCTACTCCAGTTCTTTTCTGATTCTATAGGCGATGTATATTTTGCAAAACATGTCCAGTTATCAATTCTAAGTATTCCCGCTTTATCACGGGTGCCCCCATCTATTACTACTCCTACAGCTCCTTTATTTCTAGCGCCATAACTCATCATTTCACCCCAGTGCCCAACCTGGTCATCCTTCTCTGCGTTAATAACAACTACACAACCTTCATAAATTTTATTAAACATTGCATAGTCATCAAACTCTGGATTTTTTAATTCATCAGGACCTAAAGGTTCAGTTGTCCCTAAAATTGTTAAAGCTGGACCAACAATCTTCATATCATCTCTTAATGCTTTAATGTTTAAGCTTAAACATTGGTTAAAATAGCCCATGGCATTCAGTGCATCATATACATCGGCAGATTGTGCTGGGAGCAGCCTTTTCCTAACTTCCTTGATTTCTTGAGTACTTAATTGTTTCATTTTTCTACCTCCATATTTTTTCATCTTGTTTTTTAATAAATAATACCATTACCACCTTCAAAGAAGGTGGCTTTTTATGTTACACCTCCCATTTTGATTATTTTATCTCTGCCAAAACAACATCTATTCCAGAAACGGATAATATTTCTTCCAGGTTATTTATACCTTGAACTCCTTCGATGTGAGCAATAATTATAGTTTTCTTATTTGCAGATTCAAAATACTTGAATTTATTCATAGAAGAATAATTTGCTGCCCGAACATATCTACAGACTCCACGTTCACCCTGAGGAGAGTATTTTACTGATTTTACTGCTTTCCTTGCAAAGGTAAGAAGATGATCCCTACTAATCTTACAGGGGGAGGTAAAAATAGTAATGGTGCTAAAACTGTAAGAGATTGATAAAAGGGTTGATAAATAGGCCTATACCCGAGCTTTCTATTCTTTTATATAACCATTTATTTTCGTTATTTAGTTTTCAAAGGACCTATAAGAGTTAAATTTGCTGCTTAAGTAAAATATGTTGCATTGAATAGTTGGTTTTTGGGAGATAATCATAATATAGTGTAAATATAAACATTGTCAATTAAATCAGTAGCACACAGCGCGACAGGGGAGGTCCCCCCTGCCGCGTGATTTACAATTATTATTTATATTTCTCTTCCAATAATTCTTTTGCTCGC
>Ga0315284_10001382_pt1 | contig 34618 bp, 30 predicted proteins | sample YL17G09_16_MG_FD_203696 | JGI IMG/M metagenome (GOLD analysis project Ga0315284, IMG submission 203696) | Sediment microbial communities from Yellowstone Lake, YNP, Wyoming, USA - YL17G09_16 | ecosystem: Environmental > Aquatic > Freshwater > Lake > Sediment | place: USA: Wyoming | collected... | reverse complement strand
CGCATCTCTTGGATTCTTAGGAATTTATATTCTATACGGAATATTGGTTAAAAATCATATGCTCCCGCAACGTTAACGACGAGTTCTTTTTGTTTTATTTCTTCTTGTTTTATTTCTTCTTGTTTTATTTCTTCTTGTTTTAATTCTTCTTTTGTTTCTTTTTTTTGAACCACCATTTTGCGGATAATCCTCCCAATAAGTTGGCTCAACAACGTTCATATTTGATACTGGTGTAGCATAATACATTAATCCTAATCCACCAACCTTTCCACCTTTCATTGTTTTATGTTTTCTACGTTTTCCACCAACTGAATTAGTGGTTGGTTGTACATCTTGGTTTAATACATTTTCTGCTGCTTCTGTTGTCTTATTCCATGCGTTTTGACTAGCAGACGCAACACTACCTAACGCATCTTCAGCACTATTTAACGCACCTTCAGCAGCATTAGTAACCTTTCCAGTTAATTCTGATGCGGATTCAACAAGTGTTTTTTTTGGAGCATATGTGTTAGTATTATTAAACCAAGACATTGGATTATACCAATCTCCACCTTTTTGACATTTTCTTGTATGCTTTACCATATAATATTATATAAGAAATAATATTATATTTTATTTTATTTTATTTTGATTAACTACGATTTGCCATCATTTTAAACAATTCAAAACCAGCTAAAGCTCCAGCTATTTGAGCCACAATATATGGAATCAAATCTGATCTCGGCAATTTGCCAGCATACATTAAAGCAATTGCTACAGCAGGATTAAACGCACCTCCACTTATAGAACCTCCTAACATCATACCAACGGCCAAAGCAGCACCAATCGCTAAATAATTGCCCGTCGCAAAAATTATAAAAACAAGGAACAATGTTCCTAAAAATTCAACAAGATACTTGTTCATCATTATAGTATATAATTAGAAAATACTTTATAATACTTTATGTTAGTTTGTTTTAGGTAGATAGTAGTTATAGTTTTAATAATTTTGTCTTGGAGCTGATCCCCAACCATTTATACCAGGCTGTGTTAAACTATAATTATAAATTGAACCTTTCTTCTTTGGTGCTGTACATCCTCCTGACCGAGCTCTTCTTAAGGCACTACGTCTAAAACTTGTATCATAACTTTTACTCCCTATCGGCGCTTCTAAAGGCAAACCAACTTTAAAAGCAGATTTTCCTACAGAAATACTCTTTTTTATATCTGTATACATTGAACCAGGAATTGGAGCAATATAATTCACGTGACTTGACACAGCATATTGCCTTTGTGAAGAATATGATACCTTTGTTGTTGGCGGGGATTGCTTTCCTAAAGCATCTTGAATTAATTTTTGCTGATAACTTAAATACGTCGCTCTTAAATATTGCGCTCTAGCATTTGTGGACATATCAGAATTAACTGGTTCTTGCTGTGAATAAAATTGCGGAGGAGTAGGACGTTGACCAGATAAAATACCATAACTATGATATTGCATTACATTTGGATACTGACTCGAATTTAATGGACCATTAATTGGAGCATTTACATATCCTTGAAATGTTTGAGAACCTATTGATGTTGATATACCATATGGAGTAGTCATATTTTATATATATATTTATTTTTTTTCATATAAAATAGCATAAAAAAATATTATAATACACATTTTACACATTTTACACTTGTTAGATAAATTTCTCCAATTGGTCATTTTTGAATAAGAATAAATAGCAATTTGTTTCCTTACATTTAACACGAACGTCAACTGAAACTTTAGATGGAATAATTGTTGCTATTTTTGTATTTGCAGTTTCAAGCAATCTTCTTAATGTATTTGCACTAGAAGCATCTATTCTGTGTTTATCATATATTTTATCTAAAAGATCAACAAACTTATTTCTGTTAGTATTACCAGTAATTGGATTTACTGCTGATGAGAAATGTTTCTTAAATTTAACATAATATTCATTTGCAATTGAATCAATTATATCACGCTTTTCTTTAGTATTATCGCGAATATATAAATCTGGAACCACTTGACTCTTGTTTAAATTTTTAAATGCTTCAATTAATTCTCCTAATGTTGAATTAAATCTTATATTAACTAACAAATATTGTTCATATATCCACGATGCGTCATTGCATGAACCAAAATCACCAGGACATAATAAATCAAGCGATGCCGAATTTTCTTGCTTAATTATTTTTAACGCGGTTATTCTATGAATACCATCCAACACTTCAAATATTTCTTTTGGATTATTAAAACTTAAATATATCATTGAATCTATCGGCTTTCTTGAATTATATATATATCTAGCTATATCAGGACAACGAGCCATATCTGGAGGTCTATTGTATTCCCAATTTTTAACAGAATCAGATAATAAATCTTTAATCTTAATTTTATAAATTAAATGATTATCCGTATAAGATAATATTGTTTCATAACTTGGAAAATAATGCTTCATTATGATTGGTATAATATTTGATGGAATAAACTCAGATAATATATAAGAACTGTGAACATTTTCATAACTATCTATCTCCATTACGTCTTCAATTATTTCTAATAATATATTATTTCTCTTTTGTTTTTTACAATTTTTAAGGATTTTTGACATTTCTAATGATAAGGTGATTGTATATTTAGTTCTTATATATTTTAGTTTTTTAATTTCAATTTTTTTTAAACTATTAATTATTAGTTTAATATCGTCTTATATGACGCATTGCTGATTGAGCAGCATTATTATCATTTCCTCCAAAAGATCTATCGTTGTAATTTCTATTAACTGCTTGATCCTTTTTAAATTTTATATAATCCGAACTATCATACACATACTTTACGTTACACGTCGATGATGGAATATTTACATCAACCTGAAAAGCACTCCAAAGAACAGATGGCTGACAAGAAACAGATGTCGCTCCGAACCTTTGCCTTAATCCATTTAATCCTGGCCTACTCTGAGGCGTTTGACAAGAACCACCGCACGAATAATTTTCACGACTTAGCAAATCTCCCGCATTATTCACTGCTCTAAAGGGTGTAATTATTCTTTTTGGATTTGAACTACCCGAATAACTTGTGGTATTCCACGCATCTCTTAACGTAAAACGAGTACGAGCAAACACATTTGAATTATCATGATCAATTATTGGTTGAGGCATTAATCCTGGAAGTCCTCCACCAAGAAAAGGACGACCAGCGGTTTTGTATGGAATACCAATGCCTGGAATTATTGATAATAAACTTCCTAAACTTCCTGTGGTAAAACCAGATGAACCTGTTGCTGTTGGGCTAAATCCTGTACCAATGCTATTAGACATTTATATTATACGAGAATAAAAAAATATTCTTTGAACAAACTACTAAAACAATATCAATCTATGAGACAACAAACGCATTTCCCACATTCAACGATTTTCCTACCAATAATATTACTTATAAACGATGCTTGACAGCAGTTACAAAATATATTCTGATTTTTTAGTAACATTTTTTCTTGATATGTCAAGACATAATCATTTTCCTTCTTATTTTTTTTCTCCTTTTTATCACGTTTATCTTTTTTTACTTCAGTCCAACCAGAATCCATTGTCTTATTATTATTATCATTCACATTCACCTCTATTGATATTTCAATTTTTTATTAAGAATTTGCTAAATAAAAAATTATATAAACACCTATTCTTCAATTATAAATTATTCAATTATTTATTTATCTGTCATAATTCTTGGAACAACATTCATCGTTGTCAATTCTTGAAACAATAACTTACACGCATATGGAATCTCAACATAAGCAAAGTCTACACGATTATCACACGTGCGGCAACAATGGATATGTAGTTGGTCGTTATATGACGCAATTAGCCCACACTTTTTACACACATATACCGAATATTTATCTGACGCATCATACATTCTTCCTCTCGTAAATTTTGCTGCTCCGTGTGAAACCATCGCATCCTTTTCCATTTCTCCAAATCTTAAACCACCATCTCTGCTACGGCCTTCAGCTGGTTGTCTTGTCAAATTCACCATTGGACCATTTGATCTACTGTGTTGTTTATCATTTACCATATGCTTTAAACGCTGATAAAATACTGGACCCATAAATACATCACATTCTATTTGCTCTCCAGTTAAACCATTATATAATAATTCATTTCCATTTGCTTCATATCCTAATTCTAATAACTTCTTTGATATTGATTCTACTGTTAATTCGCCAAAACTTGTCCCGTCTCCGAATAAACCCAATTCAACTAATACCTTTCCAAGTAATGTCTCTTTTAGCTGACCAATTGTCATACGCGACGGAATAGCATGTGGGTTAATAATTATATCTGGTCTTACACCATTGCGAGTAAATGGCATATCCTCCTCAGGAATTATGTTACCTACGGTTCCTTTCTGGCCATGTCGACTACTATTTCCGATTATTAATGATGGACTAAAAGTTGTCTCTCTCATATAATATGTATGCGATGAAGGCATCTCAATACAATATACTTTACCTTCATAATCAATCAATTCCTCTGTATTAGATTCATTTGTCTTTTTATTGATCCAAGGTTGATTCTGTTTTGTAATTATACTTACTTTATAATAAGTATGTTGTTGTGTAACTTCAATTACTTGACCTGCTCTCGAACCTAAATTTCTTTTTCCAACTCTTGCAATGCCTGTTGGCTCTTCTGCTATTTTTATTATACCTGAATAACCACAATGTGTTGCTAGTCTTGTGACATCATTTGCTAATTGTATACTAATTGTTCCATATCTATCAAATGTCTCGCCTTTATATTCCATACTTGAACCGTCACCTGCCAACAATGCCTCTAATAATATTTTTGATTGTCTCTCTGATAATCCAAACGCAAAATCTGGTAAATGTTTATTTAATGCTCCAACACTTAATGGTTCTATAAATTTAACTATATTATTATTTTTTGAAGAAGATATATAAAAGTTCCCACATTTATGGTAAGTATAATTCAAATTTAAACTTGTTAAAATATTAGTATATAAATCAATTTTTCTATCTTTTATTGCTGTAATAAATAATCCGTCATTTTTTGAACATCCATCAGCAATAAATATTCCCAACAATTTTAAGAAATCATCCATTTTATATTTTTCTTCACCTAATTCCATAAATTCTATGTCTGGATTAATATTATTCATTGCCTTTTGAAACCTCATCATTTTACCCATCACATCTTGTGCTTCAATTAACTCGTATTTTTTGCCACTTCGTTTTTGAACATATAATTTATGATTTAACGTACACACAATATGAACTTGTTTATTTTGAACAAAATACATCTTATCATTATGTTCATATTCAAATTTAGCGGTTGGATATTCATATGTCATATTTCCATTTGTATCTAATGTAGCAACCATATGAATAGCAATATCAATATCTTTTATTTCAATCCAACCCATATGTGTTAAAACTTGTTGAGTTGGTAATGCACAAAACTTGTCACCAATAACTGGCTTTCTTAATGACCTTAGTCTCACTTTCGCAAAACTATACCCATCACCATTTCTATCAATATAATTCTTGTCAATATACGTCTCTTCAACTGTTTTGTATTGTTTACTGCCATCTTCATATTTAATAACTTTTGTATGGTCGTTTCTGTTTTCCTTAATTGGGGTCACCTTTGCTATAATGATATCGCGATTTTCAATTAATGTGTTTTCAGGAACAAGACCCTTTGAATTAACCTTATTATAATTTCCAAATTTTAGCCCTTTTGTTTTAGAAGCATCTGGCTTACATCTTATCTCCTCATCTCCGTTAATTTTTTGCTTATCTTCATCTTTTTCTGTATGAGTAATCGTTATTTGTAACAATCCTCTATCAATTGAACCTTTGTTTACAAGCAATGAATCCTCCTGATTATAGCCAGTGTGTGTCATAATAGCCACATTAATGTTACATCCTGAAGGATTTTCATTTAACTTTATCAAATTCATCACACGAGTATCAACCAAAGGTCTTGTTGGATAACTTAAAACATAAGCTGTTTTATCCATTCTTTCATTAAAATTTGTAGTGTAAATACCCATTGCTTGCTTAGCTTGCGCACAATTACTTGACAATATACCGCCTGTTGTAATGAAACTATGATTATCTGACGCAACTGTAATGTCAGCAACTAATCTGTCTGTCATTTTATTTACAGAAATTAAAGTGTCGTAAATTATTTTATCATTTTGTAATACGGAAATTTTTGTAATGTTAGAAATCATGTGTTTTACTTCACACCAACCATCTAATGTCATAAATCTATGATCATTTGTTGCTGTAATTTCTCGTCCGGATTGTAACGTTATTTTAATTACAGGATTTAAATTTTGTATCATAAACCAGTCAACAACTAGAGTATCTGTTAGTGTTTTTGGGTCTAAAGGGTCAAAACACATAACACTATCTCCGATTTTAATATCTTTAATCGGAACTGTTGATCCGTCACTTAATAATACTGTTTCATTTATGTCCAAACATTGATACGTGTTCCTTGGGGATTGGTTGTGGTCCGGGTAAGGAATACAAGACGCAACAACGCCGAAAATAGTTGACGGATGAATCTCGCAATGTGTGTATTTAATCGTGAAATTATTTGTGCTTTCAATAATGTTTTTTGGTTTTGTAGCAACCATACTGAAACTTTGCTCTTCTGGATCAACATATTCAATAATTGAATCTTCTATTTTACAATTGATTAACAAATCATCCCAAGTCAATTTATGTTCTTTAAGGTCTTCAATAATTTGTCTTGTAATAAGAATGTTGTTATTTTTAACTCTTAATAATGGTCGCGTAACTCTTCCACTATCGTTACAAACTCTTATTTCTTGTAATCTGTAGTCGAATATAATTGATGTATAAATGTTAATAATTCCTTTATATTTCATATCCTTTAACTGGAGGTATAATTCTTCAGGGTTCAATGTTATTCCAACCCATGCTCCATTAATAAACACTTTTACATTTTCATAAATAAATTTTGGGGTTAGCTCTTCGCTCTCAATGTTAATTATATTTGGCATTATATAATCATATAAAGAGTTGCTATTTGAATGAATTGTGATATGCGCCATATAACTCATATTTTTCACAATTCCAACAGAAGCCCCTTCAGGTGTATTATGAACTGCTAAACCGTCTCTTAAACAAAATCTCCCGCGTTTATCATTGAGTTGCCATCCTACATATGGACCGATTCCAACCTCCAATAAGTTAAATTTACTACACATAAAGGATTTGCTTCTCACTATTTGAGATTCATCATCAACAATTTCCAATTTTTTGTAAGGAAGAAGTGTTGGAATTTCGTGAATTTTATAACCAGTAATACTTAATTCTTTATATGTACTAAATTTTTTATTTTCTGTTTTTACATCGGTCCATTGACTTTTTCCTTCTTTTACACCACACGAATAACCAAGAGACATTGCTAATGTATAAGCATCGTCTATTATTTTATAATTCGCAGGACCTTGGCAAATGCGAATTTCGTGACCATTAGAACGAACTGAACCATCTGTATCTATCAATCCAGCCAAAACTTTTAAACGAGTTTCTCTATCATTCGTAAGATATTCATTTGGAATGTGTTTATTGTTTATAAGATTGTATTTACGAAGATATTTTTTTAATGGAGCTTCCTCTACTCTATTGCATAATCCGTCTACATTTGCTTCTTTATTCTTTTTAGAAACAATTGAAAACTTATATCTTTCATCTTTTGTAATTATAGCTCCATTTTCTTCAGCCCATTTTTCCCAATAAGCTAAAGTCTCAGTATCTTTTTTGTAATTTAAAGCAAATCCAGAACCATTACTTAATCCATCTCCTAACCACATTCCTAGTAAATATGGGTCCATTTCTACCTCTTTTTTTGTCCAATTAATGCCACTTGTTTTGAACAAGACTAAATTGGCTTTTGTTCTTGTATTAAGTGTCAAATATTTTTCAATAGTTATATCTATAGTATCATCGTCTTCAAAGCTAATAACAAAATCTTCTGCTTCTTTTAACGAGTTAAATGATTTTTCTTGAAATCTTAATTCGTCACGATTAAGAAATTTAACAACATGTGTATGTTTTCTATTTTTTTTATTAACCTGACTAATAACTTTGTGACCACGTATTTTAAGAGTTAGAATATGATTATCTGTTACTCTATGTTTCATAAAATTATGTTTGTCTGGAATAATATCATACATATTTTTTAAACCAGAGCAAGTAGTGCGAACTGTTGTTGGATTTCCAAGATCATCCACAAGAACATCCCCAACTTCTATATGTTTTGCTAGTTTAAAATTACCATCCCACATTAAAATTTCAGTGTCTGGATCAAAACATTCTGCGGGACATAGAAATCCCCAAGACGTATTATGCAGTTTGCGTGGAGGCACTAATTTTCCACTTTTGTCTGTTGGTGTGGAAACTCTGCGAAGATGGCTCAAACTTGCCACATAAGTCAATCTATTTAGCACTTGAGCTACTCCAACTTTATTTGAACTAGCATGTTTAATACCAAAGTCTCCTGTAGACAATGCTCGTTTAAATCCATTTTCAATAGTATTTGATTTGATGATTTTGTAAATATTTGTCAAGTTAATAATATTTAAATAATCTTCATTAGACCTCCAACTTCCATTATTAATCTCTTTAATTACTTGTTTTTCCATATCTTTAACCAATTTATTGAAATAATTTCTAAACAAATTATTGAGCGATGTTCCTGTTAAATCAATTCTCTTATTGATATACGAATCTCTATCATCTCCCTTTATCCAATCAAAACTGGCCTGCATTAATTTATTTGCCATATATCCAAGAAAATATATTTTCTGTTTTAATGATTGACAATGTGGAAACAAATCGTTTTGTAAAACTTCAAGGGCAAATCGTCTTTTCTTCATTGCTCCAGTTTCCTTGTCCATATTTAACGGAGTATAACTAACGAATCCAGTAATGACTTTAATCGCTTCTTCATATGTCATGCATTTATTAGTTTCAACGATGGATGCTTGTAAATTATTAAGCATTTGTTCATATTTGTCTAATGAAATATCAAGCAAAATATATTCGCAGATTTCTTTATCAGATAATATACCTAGAGCTCGAAATACAACGAATAATGGGATTGGTTGTTTTATGCGAGGTATTTGCAGACAAATAGGAAATCCAAAACCATTATTTTTTGAACTAATCATCATACTGATTTGCTTTGGCGAAATACATTTAAAATCAGGAACAGATTTGATTTCTGCTTTCCACGTGTATTTGGTGTCATTTTTTGATATATTGTAGCAATACACGCGATTTTCGGCAGCGCGTTCCTGACCCAAAACAGTTTTTTCTGATCCATTAATAATAAAATATCCTCCGGCATCATATTTACATTCTCCTGTATGCTGATTATCTACATATTTATATTGATTTAATACGCAGATGTTCGATTTCAACATAATAGGCAATTTTCCAATATGAATCTTCTGTAAAGTCTTATACAGAGTTTTCACATTATCTAAAGCCTCTCCATTGCGAATAATGTATTTGATATTAATATCAATTGTCATCGCAGAGGAATATGTAAAATTTCTAAGACGCGCTTCTTGAGGAAACATTAATTTAATTGCTCCATTATTTTCGTGAATTTGGGGACGATAAATATGAAAATTTTCAAATGTAATGATTGTCTCGAGCGAATACTTACCTGATGCTTCGTCATAATCATTTTCAGATTTAATATGTACTGGATTAAACATTTCAATCGTTTTAATAATTTGGTATCCAACAAAATTATTATACGATTCCAATTGATGGCGTACTAGCCTATCTAAATGTTGGTCTTTAAAATAAGACTCAATAATTGTCCAAGGATCTTCAATGTATGGATTATTTTCAATAATAAATTTTCCTTCTGAATCATAATTATTAATTTGAGAATTCATTTTGCTATTTGTGTTTGTATCTATATTACTAATCCTTACGGTTATTATTAATATCAATTTTTTTTTAAATAGTTTTAAAATATAATATAATATAATTATTTCTTATATAATTCGCATAAAACAGTCAACATAATTACATCATTTATCATTTAATATAAATTCAAAATATAAATAAAATACAAAGCATAATTTATCTATTTTTCAATCGTGTAAAATAAATATAAAAGTCGGGTAGGTTTTGGATTTTGGACATTTTTAAGAATGTCCATTTCTGAAAACCCAAACTAAGTTTCCAGAAAAAGTTGTCGAACTCGGCGTCTTACCATAATGGTCTCGTTTTCAAAAAATGTTAAAATATTTGTGATGACAACTTTTTTGAGTTTTTTCAATGAAAACTATTTAGAGGTTTTTTATGTCCTCTAATTAGAGGACAGATGGATGACATTTTTACCCCAAATTACCCAACCGAATTTAGTTGTAAAAAATGTGACTTTAAATCGTCTAACAAAAAGGATTATAAACGACATGCCTCAACTCTAAAACATTTGAGGATTACAATGGAGTTACACAAAAATGAGACATTTGTTCAGAGCGAGATATATAAATGTCCTTGTGGTCGCATATACAAATATCGTCAGGGACTTTGGAAACATAGAAAAATCTGTAAAATACAAAAAAACCCCGACAGTGTTTTACCAGACGATAATTGCGATAATGGAGGGGTAAAAGTTTTAACTGACTTGGTAAAAGATGTGATGAAACAAAATCAAGATTTAACTAATAAAATCATTGACATATGCAAGACAGCACAAACTAACAACGCAGAACAAATCAATAACACAATATCCTATAATAACGTTCATTCTAATAATAAAACATTTAACTTACAATTCTTTCTCAACGAAACATGCAAAGACGCAATGAATATATCAGATTTTGTCGAATCAATCAAGTTTCAAATCAAAGACCTCGAACACGTTGGTGAAACAGATTTCGTTGAAGGAATTTCTGTTGTTGTTCTAGATAACCTTAAAAACCTTGATATACAACGACCTATCCATTGTTCTGACACCAAAAGAGAAGTTATATATATTAAAGACAACAATGAATGGATTAAAGATGACGACCCAAATACAAAAATGACTAAAGTTATTAAACAAATCGCAAATAAAAATATGAAAACTATCCCCGAGTGGGTCAAAAATAACCCCGATTGTTATAAGTCAGAATCTAAAAATAATGATAAATACTTAAAAATTGTATCTAATTCAATGTCAGGAGGAAGCGAATTAGAACAAAAAACTAACATAAGCAAAATAATATCGCGAATTGCAAAAGAAGTAACTATTGATAAGAATAAATATCAATTAAAATGATATAAATGTAGTTTTTGTTAGTTATATAATGCTAAATAAAAAGTTTAAAAATCCCAATCGAATAAAATTCAAATCATATACCGATGTAAATAACTATAATAATTTTTTGCTTGAATTAGATAAAAAACAGAGAATTATTGTTAGTTCAAACAAAGATAATATCAATAAAACATTAAAAAATATTGACAACACATTTAGAGAAAATAACATAACTGACCCCAATTTTATTGGATTTACAGTTATGGACAAATTATTAGAAATAATTCAAACAAATGATGACCCAAATTTATATCAACCAGACACAAATGACGAAAATGAAGAAAATGAAGAACCTGAACCTGAACCAAAAAATAAAGTCAATATTATGGCAGACATAAATAACATTAACGATTTATTATTACTCATTCAAACATACCCAAATGACACAAATATAGAATATAACATAAATATGACAGCATTACATAACATTAAAAAACCATTAACCGATTTAAATAATATGATTGGAATGAAGGGACTCAAAGAAAATATCGTTGACCAAATTATTTTTTATATTCAACGATTACATACATTAAACGGAAACGATTTTATGCACACAGTTATATATGGACTTCCAGGAACAGGCAAAACTGAAATCGCCAAAATTATTGGATCCATTTTTTCAAAAATGGGCATATTAAGCAAAGAAATATTTAAAAAAGTAACACGTGCTGATTTAATATCTGGTTATTTGGGACAAACAGCTTTAAAAACTAGAGATGTTATCAAAGAATGTTTAGGCGGAGTGTTGTTTATAGATGAAGCATATGCGTTAGGAAATGACGAAAAACGCGATAGTTTTTCAAAAGAATGTATAGACACGCTTTGTGAATCATTAAGCGACCATAAAGATAATTTAATGGTTATTATAGCCGGATATGAAAGTGATTTGAATAACTGTTTCTTCAATTATAATCAAGGACTGAATTCAAGATTTACTTGGAGATTTAAAACAGACGAATACACAGCAGAAGACTTACATAACATATTTTTAAAAAAATTAGATGATGGCGGTTGGTTTTTAGCAAAAGATTCAGGAATAAATGTTAAATGGTTTGAAAAAAATAAAAGCAGTTTTAAATTTTATGGAAGAGACATTGAAACATTGTTCGCAAAAACAAAAATCACACATAGCAGAAGAGTTTTTTGCTTAGATTCGTCAATTAAAAAATACATAACAATTGACGATTTAAACAAAGGATTTGAAAGTTATCTTAAAAATGAAAACCCAATAGAAAAAGAAAAAGACAAAACTAACAAAATTATTAGTAGTATGTATATTTAGTTATTTAATTATTTATTAATTATTTGTTAGTTAATTAATATCGTTAAAACAGTATTTTAAATATCCGAAGGACTATATATTCAAATGTCAACAAAAAAAACGATTCAAATTAATCCCGAATTATTTAAAATATCAGGCAATAGAAGCAAAAAAAATAGGGAAAAAAAGGACTTCACTTTAAACCCAATTGTGGCGCCAAATAATCTCAAAAATAAATTATTAAATAGGATCAAAGAACATAAATCTAAAGAAATTAAAAGTAAATCAATAAACGGAAATAACTCAATAAACGGAAGTAAATCAATAAACGGAAGTAACTCAATAAACGATAATACATACACTGATGAATTTTACGGAGCAATGGATTATTTATCAGATTTAACAAAAAAACAAAAAATTAATGATTCAAGACAAAGGTCTATTAATACAAGGACTCTTAAAAATTATCAAGATACAGAATCGTCATTTATTCGTCCAAACATATCATTAGACTTGCCTGAAGAACTCAAAGAACCAAATAAATTTATCCCACAATCAAATGATATATTTAACGTTAATTATAAACAAACAAATGATGTTCCATATGGTTGCTTAAAGGGAGGTAATAAAAAGACATATAGAGAATGGAAAGAAATGACACGACCACAAGATATTCACATATCTGATATTGTTAGACCTCCAACACCTCCCAAAAAAAATGTTGGAACTTTATCATCACAAATTGGACAGATTGATTTACAGCAATCTCATTCAACAAGAGAAGACCGTCTCGAACAAATTAAAAATAAAATTAGAAAAATGCAAGATCAAGAAACAACAATTAAACAAAAATCTTTGGAAGATTTCAAAAAATTAGAAAAACAATTTTCTTCACCTTTACTCGTTGACCCACTTGATGAATTAACTGATTTTGATAAAAAAGACTCATCAACTTTTAATATAGATGAATTGTTGAAACAAAGAGAATCAAAAATAGAAAACGAAAAAACAAAAACATATTTGAAAAAAACAGTTAAACGGAAATTCACACTTGGAAAATCTGACAAGTTAAGACGCGTTTCCGTATTAATTAAAGACAGACAAACCAGAAAAAATATTATCAATACTCAAAAAGAATTAAAAAAAACTAACATTACAGATGTAAGAAAATATTTACGACAACATGGAATGATAAAAGTTGGAAGCACTTGTCCGCCTGATATTTTAAGAAAAACATTTGAAACAGCTCTGCTAACAGGAGACGTAATTAATACAAATAAAGACATATTATTACATAATTTTCTATCTGGAGAACACGAAGATTAAATTTATTTTCTCCTCGTAAATAAATGAATTCAATGCGAAATGATTTTCCCCCAGATGTTAAAAAGTTTTTTATTAAATTACAAAAGTATTTGGATACCGATTTGTGTTTTTATGGTTCAGTTAATCGTCCAGATTACGTTCATGGAAAAAGCGATATTGACGTTGCTATTTTCACAGACAACGAATATAGCATTATCTCAAAATTACAACATTTTTTACACGTAAAACGAAACGCGTTTGATAAAGTTGTATGGAAATTAGAAGGCAAAATGGTTTATGGTTATAAAATAAAATGCGATAAATATATTGATTCTAAATGCGAAATAGCCATTTATAATAACGATTTTAAACAACAATTGCTTGCCGAAATGAAGCTAGGAAATAATATACCATTATACATTTCAATATTGTTGTTTATTTTGAAAACAATGTATTACACATTTCCCATATTATCTTCAAAAACTTATGCTGATAGTAAGCGGTTTTTATTTAATAAACTTATGACGAATAAACAAGATACTTTATTTTTTTTAATTAAGCAAACATAGTTAAAGACATCTTAATATATATAATAAAATGTCTTTAATTAAAGAATATTTAGAACTAACAAAATCATATTCTGATGAGTATGGAGATTTAACAATCGTTTTAATGCAAAATGGAGCATTTTTTGAAGTATACGGATTAAGAGATGGAAACAACAATATTCACAGTTGTAAATTATGCGACTTTTCAAGAATATGCGATTTGAATATTGTTGAAAGAAATATGACAATTAACGATGATCAAGTTGTTAATGCTGGATTTAAAACTCATTTGATTGATAAATACATTAAAAAACTTCAAGACAATGGATACACAATAATTGTTTATGAAGAAGAGGGCGAAGACCCAATTAAGAAAATGAAAATAAGAAACAAAACAGGGATTTATTCTCCAGGAACATATTTTTCTCCAGACTTTGAACCAGAACAAATAACTAACAACATTTGCTGTCTATGGATTGAACAAAAGAAAGGAACCTTGAAAAATAAATATAAAAATTATATTTATATTGGAGTTGGACTTATTGATATTTACACTGGAAACACGTGTATTAATGAATACAATGACGAATATATCAAAAACCCAACCACATTTGATGCGTTAGAACGATTTATCTCCATTTACAACCCCAGCGAAACAATTATTATTTCAAATTTACCAAATAACGACATTAACGATATTATTAGCTTTATTAACCTTAAAAGTAAATCACTTCATATTGTTAGTTTAATTGAGAATATAACTAACAAACATACAATTAGAGCAAACAATTGCGAAAAACAAACATATCAAACTGAACTGTTGAGCAAATTTTATAAGATTAATGACGTTAATACATTTATGAATATTTTTTATGATAATGTATATGCAACACAAGCATTTTGCTTCTTGTTAGATTTTGTTTATCAACATAATCCATATCTAATCAAAAAAATATCTGAACCTGTTTTAGAAAATACAAGCAAAAAATTAATATTAGCAAATCATTCTCTAAAACAATTGAATATCATTGATGATGACAATTACAGAGGAAAATATTCATCAGTTGTCAAAATGTTAAATGAATGCATAACAACAATGGGAAAACGAAAATTCACATATAACTTTTTTAACCCAGTAACTGACGACGATTATCTACAAAAAGAATACGATATTATTGACACATTATTAAGCGAAAATTACGCAAATGATTATAACACAATCAAACTTATGTTAGTTCAAATAAAAGATATAAGCAAAATTATGAGACAAATCATTATTCAAAAGGTAAATCCTAAATCATTGTATCAATTATATTCTTCTATTGAATCAGCTAAATTAATATATAATTTTGTTAAAGAAAATGACGAATTAAAAGAATATCTTAAAGATAAAATACCCGATTTTGTTAGTTTAACTGAAAAGGCTGATAAGGTAAATAATTATTTGATTAATGTATTGATAATGGACGAGTGTCAAGATATTGATAATATCTCAAAAATTGAAAAAAGTTTTATAAAAAATGGTGTTGACCAAGAATTAGACAACAAAATCAAAACATTAATGGATTCTCAAGACCAACTTGAAGCTTGTCGTTTTTATTTAAGTTCATTGATTTCAACCTACGAAACGACAACAAAAACAAGCGTAAGGAAAACTAACAAGATTAAAAAAACAAACGACGAAAATGAAGACGATGATACTAAATCATATGTAAAAATACACGAAACAGAAAAGAATAATTTTAGTTTGGTTGCGACAGAAAGAAGATGTAAAATATTAGACGAAATTATTAAAAATAATAAGAACGTCACGTTAAAGTATCGATCAAGTTATTCAAGAGAAGAGACTAGTTTTACATTAACATTGGATTTAGAATATAACAAACAATCGTTATCAAATAAAACAATTACAAACAACCAAATCAACACTCTTTGCAGAAATGTTGGGTCAATTAAAATAAATTTGATTGATACGGTTTCAAAAGTATACCAAACAATAGTTAAAACATTACAAGACTATCAAGATGACATTGAAAGTGTTAGTACGTTTGTAACATATGTTGATTTAGTTTACAGCAAAGCATATATTGCTTTAAAATATAATTATTGTAAACCAGAAATAGTTGACAATGATTCTGGAAATTCATTTATTAGAGCAAAAGATTTAAGACACTGTTTGATTGAAAAAATACAACAAACTGAATTATATGTGGCGAATGATATAAATATTGGTAATAGTGAAAGTGAAAGTAATAGTAATATTCTGGATGGAATTTTATTATATGGAACAAATGCTGTTGGAAAAACAAGCTTCATTCGCGCATTAGGTATCTCAGTAATAATGGCTCAATCAGGATTATATGTCCCAGCATCAAGTTTCAAATTTAAACCATATAAATCAATATTTACACGCATTTTAGGAAATGATAATATTTTTAAAGGATTATCAACATTTGCTGTAGAAATGTCAGAATTACGAACAATATTGAGATTGGCTGATAAAAACAGTTTAGTTCTTGGTGATGAATTATGTTCCGGAACTGAAAGTATTAGTGCTGTTAGTATTTTTGTTGCGGGTGTTCAAAAATTAGCATCAGTTAGTTGCTCCTTTATATTTGCCACACACTTACACGAAATAATTAGTTATGATGAGATAACAAGTTTGAATAATGTTGGTATGAAACATATGAGTGTAATCTATGATAAGGAGAATGATTGTTTGATTTATAACCGGAAGCTACAAGATGGACCAGGGAATAATATGTATGGATTAGAGGTTTGTAAGAGTCTAAATTTACCTCAAGATTTCTTGGACAATGCCCATAATATTCGTATGAAATATCATCCAGAATCTGCTAGTATTTTATCACATAAAGGTTCTCATTTTAATGCTAAACATATTACTGGAGGTTTATGTGAAAATTGTAAAATAAATTCAGCTGTGGATGTTCACCATTTAATATTTCAAAATGATGCAGATAAAAATGGAACTATTAAGAAAGCTGGACTAACATTTAAAAAAAATGAAAAAGCAAATTTAATGAATTTATGCGAAAAGTGTCACGACGAAATCCATAAAAGTAATAAAAATTTAAAGAGAACCAAAACAACAAAAGGAATAATTTTAGAAAAAATAGAAATGTAATATTGTATATATAAGTAAAATATATGATAAATATCAAGGCGAAAGTTAGCAAATATGTTTATTTTTATTTAGAAGTATATTTATAAATAAAAATAATAATATAATGTATGGAAACAGTCGCTAAAGATGAATTAACTACTGGCGAAACGTATTATATAAATTTAAGAAAAAATAAATTACAACTAGAAGGTATTTTTAAACGTTTAGAGACTGTATTACAAGGAGGACAACCAGTTGAATATGTTGTATTTACCAATGTTAATATTTTAGATGAAACGTATAATGAAGCAATGTGTAGATTGGCTCAAGTAAAAAACACTTCAGGAAATATATCAGCTGCTAATTGTAATGACTATAATAATAAAGATAATGAATTTTATCTACGTGCAAAACAATGGAATTTTATATCAAAAGACAGAAAGTTAGCACAAGAGCAAGCATATTCAGAATTAGAAACAAAATTAGGCCCAGATTTAAAAGACATTATAAAAACATATGGTGGAAAAGGAGGAAAGACAAGAAGAAGAAGTTCAAAAGGAGGAAAGACAAAAAGAAGAAAGATGGTTAAAAAAACGAGAAGACGCAAAACCAATTAATGTCTTCTTCTGCGTTTAGTGTCTTCTGCGTTTAGTGTCTTCTGCGTTTAGTGTCTTCTGCGTTTAGTGTCTTCTGCGTTTAGTGTTTGATTTTGTTGAAAACATTCCAAAAAATTTGCGTGTTAGTCTTTGTAAAAATGGAATTGATTGTTCGCCTGTTTTAACGACGCTGCTTCCGACGTTTTCAAGTCCTGACTTAACCTTTGGCATATATTTGCGACTGGTGGTTTTAACTGCTGACGCGCTTTGTTGAAGTGTTTTGTTAATAAGATTTTTAGAGCTCTTTCTATGATGAGACCGACGATGAGACCGATGATGAGACATTATAAAATATATGAATAAAATAAAATAAAATGAAATTGCTAAATGAGAGAAATAATATAATTAGTTTTTTATTTTATCTTATTATATATTATAAAATGGGTTCTGGACTTAGACTTGCGTCAAGAAGTTATACAAACTCTTTTGCTGGAAAAGAAAGAGAAATGGCTTTTCCATTAAAGCCAAACAATTATTTTGGGTTTCAAAATAAAACGCAATATTCTTATAATGTTTATCATCAATTGGCGAGCCTTGGTGTTGGTTTTGGTTCTCGTGGCGAACGTTGGGCTCGTGCTAATAATGTAAAAATATCTTTTCTTCAACGCTAAAGTGATTAAAGAATATAGTTTATAGTTGTCTTATTTGAATTCCAGCATCAATTGCGAGTTGTTCAACAATTGGATCATTTTTGTAATTGTCTAAATAAATTAGTTCTTTGATGTCACACGCTGCGATTGACCTAAAGCAATTAACGCATGGATAATAAGTGACGTACATTTTTGCGCCTTCTAAACTGGCGCCTCTTTTAGCGCAATCTGCCAACGCATTGACTTCGCTATGAATAATAGATTGTTCGTGGTCGTCTTTTAACCGAGATGTATGAGGGGCTCCAGATATAAATCCATTATAACCCATTGATATAATGCGATTGTTTTTAACAATAACAGATCCAACATTTAACCGAACGCAAGGACTGCGTTGAGATGCGAGAAGAGCAATTGACATAAAATATTCATCCCAATTTAGACGCTCTTTATTATTTTGTGTTAGTTGACATAATTTAGCAAACATACTAAACATAAATTGTTGTGTTTATTATGTTTTGTTTTGTTTTATTTTATTATAATAAAAAATTGAATTAGAATTAAACAAATATAGAATAATTATATTATATTATATAAGATGATTATTCCAATTAAATGCTTTACTTGTGGTACTGTTCTTGCCAATAAATATCGTTATTATTGTGAAGAGGTAAGAAAGAGAAAAATAACCAGAGATTTACACGTAGAAAAAGTGATTTATTTAACTCCAGAATATAGTCAAAAAACGCCAGAAGGTGAAGTTTTAGATGAATTGAATTTGAATAAAATGTGTTGTAGAAGACATATGTTAACTCACGTTGATATTGATTAGTAACAATTTTCTCTTTTCTTTTTTTATTTATATAATATATAATGCCAAAAAAGTCTAAACGTGTAAATAAAAAAACAGGAACAAATAAAAGAAGAGGAACAAATAAAGTTAAAAATGGAACAAGAAGTACAGGAACAGGAACAAGAAGTACAGGAACAAGAAGTATTAAAAAACAACCTCCTGTTATAATGATTGGTTGTTCAAAAAATAAACATATGAAAACAAGTTGTCCGAATTGTGGTGAAAAATGTCACTGCGGTCCAAATTGCCGTTGTCCCCATAATTGTCCCGGAAATTGTTATTTAAATCGTCGCATAAAAAAACATAAGGGTGGAGCTTATTCTGGTTATTCTACAAATTCTGAAGGTTGTGGATCTGTTGGATGCCCAATATCGCCATTATCTTGGACTAAAATGGGTAAGTTTGGAGGAGGTTGTAGTTCATGTGGTCAAAATGGAGGAAGTTGTAGTTCATGTGGTCAAAATGGAGGAAGTTGTAGTTCATGTGGTCAAAATGGAGGAGGAACATCTGTAGCCCCAGTACCAGGACCTTTTACAGGACAACCATGGGGACCCCAAACAAATGAATGGCCGGGAATGAATGGTATTAGTGGAGATAGAAATTATTTAAGTCCAGTTGATGTTGTAACCAATCCGCAACAGCAAATGTCAATGAATGATTCAGGCTATGTTGGTAAGCAGAATAGTATGGTAGGTGGAAATAAAAAGTTAAAGAAAGGTGGTGGATTTTTCCCTCAAGACTTGGTAAATTTAGGAAGCGGGGCTATGTTTAATTTTAAAAGTGCGTATAATGCTATGAATGGGTATAATGCGCCGGTAGATCCTTCTCCATATAAAGGGCAATTAACTGGTAACAATAGAATTATGATATAATTTTTTTCTAATTATAATACATATATGGCTTTCCCAACTAAATTGAGTCAATTGTGTACGCCTTCGTATGTTTATTTTATTATTTCTGTTTTGGCTATTGTTATTGCGGCAGTTCAAAATATGGGTAATAGAAATACATATAATTTAGGAATGTTTTCGTGTCGCGTTCCAAGTTGCATAGCAGTATTTATTGTTAAGATAGTATATATATTATTCTGGACTTGGGTATTGAATTTGATGTGCAAGGATGGTCATAAAGGTATAGCGTGGTTTTTAGTATTATTGCCATTTGTTCTTCTTTTGGTTGTTATGGGTATGGTAATGATGTACCAAAAGAGGAACAAGAAGGAAGGAATGTGTGGTAAACAAAATTGCTCTTGTGGAAACTAAGTATTTGAATAATTAATTAAGGAATATTTATATAATGAATAATATATATAAATATGCATAAAGCGCAAACAATAATAAGTTTATTATTATTTTTAGTAATAGTATTTTCAATGGATATGATTTTTGGGAATCAATTGATGGAATCATTTAGAGGTGGGGGGTCGGGACGAGGACCAGGACTTTCTGAAAGAGGTCTAGGTTTAGCAGTTGGTCGTCAAAATATATTGAATAATAATAATTCTGGTTTTTTAGCTGCTGATGTTCCTCCATCATATTTTGAACAATCTGATGACGAACCTTTGTTTTTCAGATTTCCTTTTAGATTTAACCAAAAATAGTATATTTAGAGACATACATTCCAAAAAATATTAAAAACATTCCTATATAATCATCAATTGTTGTTGGTAATTTCAACCAATATGTGTTAGACCATAATTGCGCTAAAAAGTCAAATACATAAGATGATAATGATATTTGAGCAGCAGATAAAAAGGTATTTCCGAGGCGATTTGCTGGAATTACAAACATCCATTCAACTGAAGCCCAAAATTCGGACGATAACATTTTAGCTAAAATTGGTTGATTTATCATTTCTGGGGTTGTTTGTGTGAATAAAGCAAAATCCATTGTAAGTCCAATCATAATATTAAGAAAAATCCATAATATAACATTAAATACAACATTCATTGTCTTATATATATTTATACTTTTTAAAAGTAAAGTATAAATATATAATGGATTATGCTAAATTGCCATATTATATTTTATTCTTGTTTTTGTTTATATTAGCACAAAGTTTATCAATGTGGGGGCAATTTGTAACGCTTCCTTTTAAAAACTTATCAATGTGGGAGGCATATAAGATTGCTATACCATTTGCTTGGTTAGATTGGATTTTTATGACATTTACTGTAATGATAGGTCATAAATATGAATTGGTAACTCCAACTCAAGACACTTTTTTACTAATTATTATTCAGTTTTGTTTAATATTATTAATAAATCAGTTTTATTTAAAGCAAAAAGTTACTATAAGCGATATTGTTGCTTTTTTTATTATTTTAGCTGGTTTTTTTGTTAGTTTCTTGCATTTGATTTCTAAATTATTTAATATTCCAATACCAGAACATCCAAATTTTGAAAATCCAAATTTTGAAAATCCAGACGAAGCATCTGCTACAGTAAAATCTCAACGATATAATACTTTAATTAAAACTCAAGAAAGTCAACTTGAATATTCTGAAATTAATAAAGTATAAATAAATGGATAAAATTATATATTGGTAATATATGATGAATACAAATGTAGAATCAAAAAAGACGGAAAGGGTAAAAAACGGCATTCGTTATGATATGAATGGTTGGACATATATATCAATTAAGGGATCTCCAAAAGATAGAGGATATGCTTATGGAAAATTAGTAATTGAGGATATGAAAGAGGTGAGGCGTATTTTAGATTTTATAATCTACACAGATTATGGAGTAAAGTGGGATTTTTTTGTTGAAGCGGCTAAGAATTATTTTAGTCCTAAAATAGAAGAGCATTTTCCTGAATTTTATGAAGAAATGGTAGGATTTGCTGAGGGGGCAAATATGTCGATAGATGAAGTAGTTGCTTGGAACAATTATTTTACATTAACCGAGAGTTGGTGGGCAAATATGCCAGAAGAAGAATCTTTAGCAGTTAAAGGAACTACTGTATTAAATGTTTCATCAAAAGAAGGTGGTTCGCAAGAAAGATGTAGTGCTTTTATAGCTGTTGGTGATTGGACAACTGATGGTAAGATAGTTTGTTCTCATAATAATTTTTCTAATTTTGTAGATGGTCAATTGGCTAGATATGTTATTGATTTAAAACCAACAAAAGGTAATCGAATGTTAATGATGGGATTTCCTGGATGGATCTGGTCAGGAACTGATTTTTTTGTAACATCGGCTGGGATATTAGGAACTGAAACAACAATTGGTGGTTTTATTTCATATGAAAGCAATATTCCAATATCGTGTAGAATTCGTAATGCGATGCAATATGGAAACACCTTAGATGATTATGAAAAGATGTTATTGGATGGTAATTCTGGGGATTACGCAAACTCGTGGTTATTTGGCGATACTAACAAAAATGAGATTATGAGAATAGAATTAGGATTGAGATTTCATAAGACTGAACGCACACAAAATGGTTATTTTATTGGATTTAATGCTCCATATGATCCAAGAATACGAAATTTAGAGTGTGTTAATACAGGTATTGATGATATAAGGAGACATCAAGGTGCGCGTAAAGTGCGTTTGGATGATTTAATGGATAAGTATAAAGGAACAATTAATATAGATATTGCTCAAAAAATTATTGGAGACCATTATGATGTGTATTTAAATAAAGAAAATCCTTGTTCAAGAACGTGTTGTTCGCATTATGAATTAGACCCTCGCGAATATATGTCTGATCCATCAAGACCGAAACCATTTCAGCCTCGTGGTGCATTAGATGGCAATGTTATTGATACAACAATGGCAAAAAATATGTCATTTTCTTTAAGATGGGGAAATTCGTGCGGAATTCCATTTTCAAAAGATAAATTCTGTGATGATAATAGAGTATGGGATTATTTAAGACCATATTTACATGATAGACCTCAACAGCCCTGGACAACATTCACAATAATGGATGGTAAAATGGTAACAAATAAGAAAACTCCAAAACAAAAAAACATAAAACAGAAAACAAGAAAAAACAGAAAATAAGAAAATCAAAGGTAAAAATAGTTAATATTTGGATGGTTCTTCAAAAGGTTTATAATTTAATAATTTGTAATTTGATGATTTCCATTCGCAAAATTCAGTCATTTCATTAATTTTTTGTTTGTGATTTTGTGTTTGATTGTCTATATATTTGTGTATCCATTTCAATTGTTCTTTATAACACTGTTTGCAAGTATAAAATATATTACAATTACAAGTTTTGTTTTTAACATTTATTTGATTTATTTTCATAAATGCTTTATCTTTTTTTTGTAAATACTTATTTCCTATATTATCGCAATATTGGCAAATACTAAAGAACATAACACATCTGCATTCGTCGGTTGCCATATTATAATATTAATAATAAATACTTTAATAATATTATTTAATTTCAATTTTATTACTATAGGAGAAAATATTGGTTTATTTTAAATAAATGTAAATCTTGCTAAGTGTTCCTATATTGTAGTTGGCATCAATCCAGACTTTGAATCTGGCAACCTGGGTTCGAATTCCAGTGGGAACATTTTCTTTTTATATTTAAACTAACAAAATATTAATAATATACATTAATAACATTATAAAAAAATGTCATTATATAAATATAATGGATACAATTGATTGGAATTTGATTGACAAATATTTTAAAGACAATCCATATAATTTAGTTGCGCACCATTTAGATTCATATAATGATTTTTTTAGTAAAGGAATTTTTCAAATATTTCGCGAAAACAATCCTATTCGTTTTGTTGAACGCGAAACAGAATCCGTTGGAGAAGACACCTCTAAAAAAACAAAAACTGTTAAACTAGGAAGTAGAGAAAATCCGAAGGAATGTTTAATATATCTTGGGGGAAAAAATGGTAACAAACTTTATTTTGGAAAACCGATTATTTATGATGAAGAAACTGGCAAGCCTTATCCTCATTATATGTATCCAAATTCAGCCAGATTAAGGAATATGACATATGGAGTTACAATTCATTATGACATTGATGTTGAATTTATATATTATGTCGAAGACCAAAAAGTTCAAGAGGTAAAAACATATGAAAAAATATATCTAGGTCGTTTTCCAATTATGCTTCATTCTAATTTATGTATTTTAAAAGGTTTAACAACTGAAGCGCGTTTTAATATGGGAGAATGTCGTAATGATTATGGTGGCTATTTTATTATTGGCGGAAAAGAAAAAGTCATTCTCAGTCAAGAGAAATTTGGAAATAATATGCTTTATGTTAGAAAATATAAAGATGACGAGATTTACAGCTATTCGTGTGAGGTTCATTCTGTTTCTGAAGATAGTTCTAAACCAATTAGATATACGTCTGCCAAAATTATAGCCCCTGATACTTTATATACTAACAATCAAATCGTTATTGATGTTCCAAATGTGAAAAAACCTATACCATTATTTATTTTAATGAGAGCATTAGGAGTTATTTCTGATAAATCAATTATTGAATATTGTTTGTTAGACCTTAACACTAATTCAAATATGGTTGACTTATTTATTCCATCTATTCACGATGCCAATGCTATTTTTACACAGCAAATAGCACTTGAATTTATTGCCAAATTTACAAAAAGACAAACAGTATCTGCTGTTCAAGACATCCTAATGAATTATTTTTTACCCCATATAGGGGAAGATAATTATCTTAATAAAGCGTACTTTATTGGATTTATGGTAAATAAAATATTGCGAATATTTACTGGAAAAGAAGCGCCGACAGATCGTGATAATTTCAAATTTAAACGCATTGAGACATCCGGATCTCTTATTTATGATTTGTTTCGCGAATATTATCTTATTCAAAATCGTAACATATTTTTAAAGATTGATAAAGAATATTATTATCATTCAGGGAAATATAGATCTAATTTTGTTAGTTTAATTGAAGACAATATAAAGGAATTCTTTAAGGAAAGACTTGTTGAGGATGGTTTTAAAAAGGGATTTAAGGGAAATTGGGGATCAACCGCAAATACTAAAAGATTGGGATTGGTTCAAGACTTAAATCGCTTGTCTTGGTTTACACATATTTCGCATTTGAGAAAAATTAGTTTACCATTAGACCCAACAGCTAAAATTGTTGGCCCACATTTATTACACGGAACCCAATGGGGGTTAATTGACCCAGTTGATACTCCTGATGGAGGAAATGTTGGATTACATAAACACTTAGCAATTAGCACTGCTATTACCAATGGATTTTCTTCTTATCCTATTACTAAATGGCTGAGAGCAAATACATCACTTAAATTATTAACTGAATGTACACCAAATTCATTAGCAAGATCAACTAAAGTTTTCGTAAATGGTAATTGGATTGGCGTTTTAGATAACCCAATTCAAACAGATAATCATCTTAAACTTTTCAGGAGAAATGGAATTATACCAGTATACACAAGTATTTCATTTAATTATGAATCAAACATTATTTATATTTATACCGATGGGGGACGTTTAACAAGACCTATTTATTATAGAGACCAAATTATTAACGACAATGGTTCTATTTCTTATGGAAAAGTGTCTTATGACCACGGGACTATTAAAAGCATTATTGAATCTCGTAAATACACTTGGACACAAGTTATTTCTGGGTTTGAAAAGAAAAATGATGAAAATTACAATGTAAGAAATAACATTTTATATGATATTAATGACATTTATCCAGGCTATGATACGTTAGATAAAATATTGGATTTTTTCAAAACAAACAGAGCTATTATTGATTATATTGATACAGCAGAAGAAGAAAGCGCGCTTATTGCGACAAGAGTAGCAGATTTGAAGGCAAATAAATACTATACTCATTGCGAAATTGACCCATCATTAATGTTTGGAGTAATGGGCAACTCTATTATTTATCCAGAAACAAATCAATTGCCACGTGATTGTTTTTCGTGTGGCCAAAGTAGACAAGCAGTATCAGTTTATCATTCAAATTCTCAAATGCGTATGGATAAAATGGGTGTATTACTTAATTATGGTCAAACACCGCTTATTAAATCAAGATATTTAGAATATATAAATCGCGAAGAACAACCTTATGGAATTAACGCAATTGTCGCAATTATGTCATATACTGGATATAATGTAGAAGATGCCATATTAATAAATGAAGCATCTGTAAAACGAGGGATTTTTAACACGACATATTACACCACTTATGAAGCGAGAGAAGAAAGTTCTAAAGTATCTGGAGCATCAACAAACACAAGTTTTGCGAATATTGAGTCAAAACCTAATGTAAAAGGAATTAAAGATGGGTTTGATTACAGTAAGCTAGATAAATATGGATTAGTTAAAGAAAATACGCAAATTGATGATCGTATTGTGTTAATTGGAGAAGTCACATCAAGTATTGACCAGAAAGGCGTTTATATGGATAATTCAAAGACGACAAAGAAGGGTCAATTAGGAGTTGTTGATAAATCATTTATGTCTGAAGGGGAAGAAGGGTTCAGAATTGCTAAAATACGAATACGCGAAGAACGTTTGCCCGCAATTGGTGACAAAATGGCTAGTCGAGCTGGACAAAAAGGAACTTTAGGTCTCATTATACCTGAAGAGGATATGCCTTTTACTGCTGACGGCGTTCGTCCAGATCTAATTATTAATCCGCACGCTCTTCCCTCTCGTATGACTATTGGTCAATTAATTGAATCTCTTTTTGGCAAAGCTTGTTGTGCGTATGGAGGTTATGGTGATTGTACTGCGTTTGCTACAAAAGGAGCTAATTTTGATACATATGGACATATGTTGACTAAAGCAGGTTATCATAACAGTGGAAATCAATTATTATATAGTGGATACACTGGAGAGCAGATTTTTTCAGAAATATATATAGGACCAACTTATTATATGCGTTTAAAACACATGGTTAAGGATAAGATAAATTATCGCGCGACAGGTAAACGCAATTTCTTAACACGACAAACAAACCAAGGAAGAGCCAATGATGGAGGATTGAAGATTGGTGAAATGGAGCGTGATGGAATTATGGCACACGGATTATCATACTTTTTGAATGAATCTTATATGGTTAGAGGAGATCAATATTTTATGGGAATTTGTAATAAATCTGGTGCAATTGCGGTGTATAATCAAGATACAAATTTATTTTTGAGTCCATTTGCTGATGGACCGCTTGTATTTAATAAAAATGTAGAAGGTCAAGAAATATTAAACGCTATTAGTAAATTTGGTCGTTCTTTTAGTATTGTTAGAATACCATTTGCTCTTAAATTATTAATCCAGGAATTACAAGTTATGAATATTCAAATGAGAATTATTACAGAAGATAATATTGACCAATTAATGAACTTATCATATCAATCACGAAATATTGATAAATTATTACATATAGATCACGGAGAAACTGATTTAATTCAAAGAGATATTAAAGAAATAATTGAGAACTATAAAAAAGATTTAGATATGTTAGTTAAACAAGAGAGTGAAGTGCGTCCTAAAAAATATCCACAATTTCAAGTAGCTGAATCTCCAAGAGAATTTGATACTTTATCAGCTGAAGAGAGCCAAATTGTATCGGAAGGTTCACAGGATTTGGGGTTCTTTGAAACTGGTGCTCCTCTTCTTCCACAAGTTTATCCTCAAGGCGAACAAGTTTCTCCACCCTTTGCACCAGAAGATGAAGGGTCTCCACCATGGGCTCCTCCATTTGAAGACGACAATGACAAAAATATGGCATTTTATGCTTTACCAAAAGAAATTCAAGACCAAGCAATGACAGAGATTGAAGATAAGGATGAACTTTGGACATTTATTCAATCTAAAACAGAAGAATTAAAAACATCACTTACAGGAGGAGGAGCCAATGTATTTCCAAATGATAAAAATATGAATGCTTCGTTTAATAGGCTAAGCAGTTCAAGTCAAGCACAAATTTTACAATTACCTGTCGAGCAAAGAAATATAGTTATGAGAGAAATAATGAAAAAAAGTGATGCTGCTGCTGCTGCTACCGATAATGCTAATATTTTAACAGTGGATAACAACAATAACAATAATAATAATGACCCTCTAAGTGGAGCATTTAAAGCCTTGCCTGTAGATAAGCAATTTGTTGCGTTACAAGGAGGATACAATTCAATGGCAAAGGAATTCAATAATTTATCAAAAGGGGAGTCTAGTCCTTTTACACAAATAATCAGACCGATTTCAATGACAGAACAAATTGCTAAAGAATATCCATTAGTATCTGTAGATGGTAAAAACACAAGTCAAGAAGACATAAATGAACCAACTGTTTCAAATGATATATCTAATACAAATGAATCAAATAATATTAATGATTCAACTGTTAAAAATATAAAAATCAATTAAATAAAATATAATATAAAATTGAAATAAAATAAAATCAATATGTTTATATTATATAATAATGACAAGTCAAAATACAAGTAGTCTAATTTCTCAGGTTTATAAGTCAAGATCAGTTATTCTTGAATTGCTTCAAAAACAAGATTATGTCGTGTCAGAATATGATGGATTTAGCGTAAATGAGATTAATACAATGAAAACAAATAATCAATTGGATATGATTTTAGAAAAAGTTATAGAAAAGGCTAGTTCTGAAGGAGAAGAAAAACGTTCAAATAAAGTGTATATCAAATATTATTTGGCCAAGGCATTAAGACCTGGAAATTTACAAGAGATGATAGATGATTTATTTAATGTTGAAGAAGTATTAACAAAGGACGACACACTTTTAGTAGTTGTTAAGGATGAAGTGAACGAAACATTGACAAATACTGTAAAACATATTTGGGAATCTGAAAAGATATTTATTATTCTTCAGCCATTACAACGCTTACAGTTTAATATTTTAGAACACGTGTTAGTTCCCCAGCATCGCATATTAACCGAAATGGAGAAAAATGTTATTAAAGATAGATATAATGTAATGTCTGATTATGAATTTCCAGAATTATCTCGTTTTGATCCAGTTGCTCAAGCAATTGGAATTAGACCAGGACAGGTTTGTGAAATTATTAGACCAAGCAAAACAGCAATAACAGCGCCATATTACAGAATTTGTATCTAAAATAAAAAAATAGTATATATAAATGGATAAATCTAAATTAATAGGACAATCAAAAACTTTTGATGAAAAAATAACTAATATAAATTCTCAGTTTTTTTCTGCTTTAGATGATTTTAAAAAATATTATGTTTATTTTAATAAAAATCCTGAAGTCAATGAGTTTCAAAATTTTTATGAAAATAGCAAAGGACAGTTACAAACAATAAGTAAGAATTTATTTGTGGTTACTAATGATATTGATAGTAGTATTGAAAAATTAGATAACAAAATGTCAAGCATCTCAGTTAAATTAGAAGACGAGAAAAATTTAAATAAAGAAATGATGGATATACTAACAAATTTACAAAATACACAAAATGGTTCTGAAATCTTGATTGACGATTCTAAAACAAAATATAATGAACAATATTATAAAAATATACAAATAATTGTTGGAATATTTATTGTAAGCGGATTATTAGCATCATTATTTAAAAAAAATAAATAAAAAAGAAAAGAAAATATGATTCGTTCTCAACATATTTTCTTTTTATCATCATCTAGTATGTTGAGTTTAAAAAATAGAAGACAAATTAATCCTAAAATATCTATATATATAAAGGAACAAACTAACAAATCAATGGAAAAGTATTTAAGAGTGTTATTAACTAAACCAATTTTAACGGAACCAATATTATATAAAACTCACAGGAAAATATATAAAAAACAATTTTGTTTCGATATTTGTTAAATTTTTGATAATAATGCTTATCAAATACTTTTCTTTATATATATTATGGATTCAATAACCGAAATACAAAATGATAAAATTAAAACAACGTTGCTTAAAGTAGAAGCCTTGCAAAAAGAATATGAAGTCACCCTTCAACAATATCAAGAGGCAGGTAAAACTTATATCACATCTTTACAAACAGATTCTCCTAATTTTATTGCTTTAAAGGGCAGAACTTGGTGGGGAACAACTGGATTATCAGAAGGAACTGTATCAAGCCAAGAGGAGTGTGAAAATATGTGTTCCAATTCAAATGAATGTTCGGGAGCAACATTTAATCCAGTTAAACATTATTGTTGGACAAGAAAAGGCGACTCAACAATAACTGTTGGACTAGACGATGATTACGCATTACTTACAAAACAAAAAGAATCATTGTCCGCAATGAAGAGATTAAATGAAAAAATATTAGATTTGAATACTCAGATCTCGGATGAACTAACAAATATAAATCCCCAAGTTGAAGCCCAAAATAAAGAAAAGATTTTAAAACAACAACAATTAAATACATCATATAAGCAACTTTTGGAACAAAAAATAGAAATGGAAAAACAATTACAAGAATATTATTCAATTGAACAAGAGGAAGACAATCAATCAATTTATGCTAATCAACAAAATGTATCATTAAGATTTTGGGTTCTTATTACGTGTTTAATATTACTAATTACAATTAAAAGAATGTTTGGATTATCCAGTTTTTCAGCATCAATCATTTTTTGGATATTAATATTTATTGTATTATTGATTTTGAGCTATAATTTAAATACTCCGTCTGGATTTATTACAATGCTTATTTTGTTATTTAGTATAGGTTTAATGCTTAGTGGAATTTTACCTACTCCATAAATAAATATAATTAAAGATATTTTTCTATATAATTATATTAAAGATGAATGATGAATTATTAAAAATATCTTTAAATCAAGGACGAATGTTTAATACTTATAAAAAGGGTGTTAGTTGTAATAAAAAAAAGTTTAATATAAAAGAAGGATTTACAAATGATGTTAAAGAACAAGAGCAAATTGTAAGACCCAGTTTTTCCGGATATTCCCCAGTTCTCAATAACATACAACAAAGAACAACCGCAATAAATACTGTAAATCAAAACGATTTAGATGAACTAACACAATTGCAATCAAAATACAATAATTTGATTCAAGAATATACGAATTTACAAAAATCAATAGGCGACTCTAGTCTTAATACAATAAATAGAGTAGGGTCAAATAACCCCTATTTGGGTAAAAATATTCGCTTTACAAATGATAAATTATGTTATGTAACATATCAAGGTGTAGCAAAACCATACGCAAATCAGAATGATTATAATAATATTGTTAATAAAAATGGCTGTCCATCAAAAGAATATATTGAATTAAATATCCCTTGGACAACGGAATATATAAAAGGATCTATAATTCCGACAAACCCTTCATTAATTGTTGGTTCAAATATGACTGTAGGAGAAAGTTGCGGAAATGAAGGTTCAAATGTATATGCATCTAAATTAATAAACAATCCAAGTAGCGAATATATTGGATGTTATAATGATAAACCTCGTTCAACTGATATTAATTTGGTTCCTGTTATGAATTCTTCAAATAGTGTAAATGGATTTAGTGCTGAAGCGTCGAGCGTATATATGGGAAATAATGAAGTTGGTCCATGGGCAGCATTTGACCACAATCCAAATTCTTTTTGGCATTCAACAGTAGATTCATCCCACTCGTATAATGATGCAACTGGTTCATATGAAGGCTCAAGTGGGTTGGATATTGTTAATGTAGGTAGAGTTAATGGCGAATTTTTGCAAATAAATATGCCAACAACTAACTCTATACATCAATATTCATTGGCTCCGCGTTTAGATTTACTTAGTATAAGAAATCCAAATAGTTGGTACATAATTGGGTTAAAAGATGGTCAATCGTATCAAGTTGATAGACAAACACAACAATCATTTACCAGCGCAACCCCAAAGACATACGATATTCCAAATTCACAAGCATATAATACATATATTTTGTTAATTGATAAAGTTGGAAACGATAACGAAACATACGGTCGCTATTGTGTTCAGGTTGCGGAATGGAATTTATTTAGCAATTCTGATTCAAGTTTTACAAACGAGGACCGAGCTATGATAAATAATCCGGCTGGTATAGGTTATACTTCATTTGATAATTGTAAATCATATGCGATAGATAATGGATACAAATATTTTGGTCTACAAGATTATAAATCAGATGGAAATGCGCAATGTTTAGTATCAAATGATATTGTAAGAACTAAAATATATGGGGATGCTAATTCTCAACTAACACTAACACCGATATGGTCAACTAACACAGGAAATTCAAATGCTAAATATGCTAAATTAGGCAACCGTGGCAGACTTTTTTTATTAGATGATGCTGGAAGTACAGTATGGCAGAGCAGTGATAAAGATTTGGCTAGTTGTGAAATACAATATAGTTTTACCGATAATTCAGACGCATCAGGAGACGATATATTTCATAGTTCAAATATAACATTAGACGAATGTAAACGAATATGCACAGATAATCCACAATGCTATGGTATATCAATGAATTCACAATCAAATAATGAATGTTGGTTAAAATCTCAATTTAGAACCATTGGTCCTAGCAATGATCGCGCATTATATCAAAAATTAGCACAACCCGTTTGTAAATTTGTATTAATACTTCAAGATGATGGAAATTTATGTATGTATAAAGGAACTCCAGATAATATGATACAACCCGCAGTATGGTGTTCAATGACTTATGGAAAACAATCGCAACCAAACGTTGATTGGCAAGCATCAAAAAGTTCTCTTGGACGTAATTATATAATAGATGGAGAAATGCTAGCAGTTGATCAATGGATTGGTTCAAATGATGGTTCGACAAAGTTAATTATGCAGTCAGATGGAAATTTTGTGTTGTATACATCAACAGCAAAGAGTGGATGTATAAAGAAAGATGACTTATATTATGGAGGTCCTTGGGTAAATTCTGTATATGAATTGGGATCAGCTGGTAATAGAAACACTCTTGGTAAAGTTGGTTATGTTGATGCTGACTCAAAATTAAAAGAATATCCTGATTCAATGTTAGGATATTCAAATGATTATCAACTATATCAAAATACAGATTCAATGGGCAATGATATTGCGAATTTAATAACAGACCAAAATGGATGTGCAATAGCGTGTAATAATAATGCTAATTGTGCGGCATATGTTTATCAAGCAAGTTCTCAAACATGTTGGTTAAAAAACAATTCAGCATTTCCTAAAGGGGAAAGACAGCCAAACGCAACTGTGAATTTAGGTGTAAGAAAACGGTCTGTAAAAGGTTCAAAAACTTGTAGTAATAAAACAGTTGAAATTGATACAAATCAATATGATAATTATTTAAAAGGCGATAATATGACTCCGGATACACAATGTAATCAATCAATTATATCTAAATCTGATCAATTAGCATATGATAATATAATATCACAATTAATTATTTTAGGTGAAGATATAGCATCAAAAATGGAGAATTTATATAACCAAGACAATAAAATATATCAAAAATTAAATACAAATGCGGAACAATTTGCGAAAGACCTTAAAAAATATAAACTAACAAAATTTAAGATAAACCATGAATTGAGTAGTTTTAAAAATTTAAATAATAATAATATAGAAGGGATGAAAAATATCAACGATTTAAATGGAATGTTGTCAGATAGCGATTTGAGAGTGTTACAAGAAAATTATCAGTATATAATGTGGAGTATTTTAGCAGTTGGAGTACTAACAATAACAATTAATGCAATGAAAAAATAATGCAATGAAAAAATAATGCAATGAAAAAATAATGCAATGAAAAAATAATGAAATGAAAAAATAATGCAATGAAAAAATAATGCAATGAAAAAATAATGCAATGAAAAAATAATGCAATGAAAAAATAATGAAATGAAAAAATAATGCAATGAAAAAATAATGCAATGAAAAA
>Ga0315284_10001381_pt1 | contig 34626 bp, 26 predicted proteins | sample YL17G09_16_MG_FD_203696 | JGI IMG/M metagenome (GOLD analysis project Ga0315284, IMG submission 203696) | Sediment microbial communities from Yellowstone Lake, YNP, Wyoming, USA - YL17G09_16 | ecosystem: Environmental > Aquatic > Freshwater > Lake > Sediment | place: USA: Wyoming | collected... | reverse complement strand
GATTACGTCATCCAGATCAGCGTCGATGGCCTGCGGCCCGATGCCATCGGCATCACCAACGACTCCCTGACGAATTTCCACAGGCTCAGGACCGAGAGCGCCTGGACGGACAACGCTCGTTGCGACTACAACGTCAGCGAGACTCTGCCGAACCATGTCGGGGTGATCACGGGGCGGCCGCTGGTGGCAGGGACGGACGCCGGCGGAACCGCCTACGAGGGCCACACCTGGTCCGGCAATGACACTGTTCCCAGCGACCATACCATCCATTCGGAGCACACGCCCAGCGCTCACTACATCGAGAGCGTGTTCGACACGGCGCATGACTACAACCTGAGGACGTCACTGATCGCGGGGAAAACCAAGTTCGCGCTCTTCGATGAGAGCTATGACGATGAAGCCGCCCAGTATCAAGGAGGCTTGCCGGATACGGTGACGCCGCCGGACAACACACGAGACAAGATCGATTACTACAACCCGCAGGAACTGGATTGGTGGAACAGCCAGACTGGGGCGCCAAACACCTCGTGGAACCTGCTGGAGAACGACGCCAAGACCGGTTGGCTGGACATCATGAGGGGGGAGAACGACGACAAAGATCCCTTCCAATACAGTTTCCTGCACTTCCGCGATCCGGATAAGGCCGGGCACTATGACGACCCAAACGGGAGCGTCACCGACGGTTGGGGTGCGGGGTCACAGTACACCGCCTACAACCATGCCCTTCAGCATGTTGATGACTACCTCGGGGCGATATTCGATCTGATTGACAACACTCCGCAGTACGCGGGGCGCACGGCGATTGTGCTGACCGCGGATCACGGCGGCGGCGCCACGGGTGCAACGAATCACAACGATATCGACGCCGCGGTGGTGTATACGATTCCGTTCTACGTGTGGGGCCCCGGGATCGCGCAGAACGGCGATCCAACATCCGGCGATCACGGCGAGCTGTACAACAGGAACACCAACACCCGGACCAACCCGTCAACAAATTATGTGAACAATACGGCTCTGAAGCAGCCGATCCGCAACAACGATGCCTCGAACGTGGCCTTGGACCTGCTCGGCCTGCCGGCCATCACCCATTCCTACTTCAACAAGCTTCAGAACCTGGACTTCGGCACACTGAAGCTCACGGGGACCGAGAGCGCCGACACGATTTCAGTGGTGGTCGACACCGGCGACTCCTCGTCGTGGGAGGTCACAGGCGCCGTCGGCGGGACGCAGCACTACACCATTGCCAATTACGCGTCGATCCGTATTGACGCGCTGGGCGGGGATGACTCGGTCACCGTCTCCGCGGACGTCACCGTGCCTTGCGTCATCAACGGCGGCGACGGCAATGACAACCTCCGCGCTGGATCGGGAGACGATCACATCGACGCCGGGGCCGACAATGACACGCTCACCGGCATGGACGGCAACGACACGCTGGACGGCGGCGGCGGCACCGACGTGGCCGAGTACAATGTCACCGGAACCGGCGCCGTCCACGCGACCGTCAACACCGGCACCGACGCCGGCCAAGACGGATTCGCCGCGACCGATACATTCGCGGGGATCGAGAATCTCTCCGGCGGCCCCGGAAACGACACCCTCTATGGCGACGACAACGCCAACACGCTGTGGGGCAACGGCGGGGATGACTACCTTGGGGGCCTTGGCGACAACGATGTGATGTACGGCGGGGCCGACCATGACAACGCCTACGGCGGGTTCGGGGATGACATTATGTACGGCGGCGCGGACACCGATACGCTGTACGGCGGTGACATGGAGATCTCTTCCGGTGACGGCAATGACAATCTGTACGGCGAGGGCGGAAACGACTCGTACAGATGGGAAGGGAGCGGCCAGGGGAACGACCTGGTGGTTGAGGACCCCGCAGACGCGGGGGTTGACGACTTGTTCTTCCAGAGCGTTGCGACCGGGGTGACCATCGACCTGAGTCTGGCGACCGAGCAGGACTTTGCGGGCGGGCACCTGACGCTGCAGAGCGGCTCAAGCGTCGAGAGCATCTACGGGACGGCCTTCGGCGACTCACTGACGGGCAACGGCCTGGCCAATGTCCTGTACGGCGGAGACAGCACTGCGAATGACACCCTCATCGGCGGCGGCAACAACGATACCCTCATCGGCGGAGACGGCATCGATACCCTCGTCGGCGGCTTGGGCAGCGACAGCTTCTATGGCGGCTACGGCAGCGACTGGGCCGACTACTCCGCCAGCACCGGCGCGGTCAATATCTCGCTGCAGAGCGGCACCGGAACCGACGGCATGAGCGGCAGCGACGTTCTGTCCGGCGTCGAAAACCTGACGGGCAGTCCGTACAATGACACGCTCGTCGGCGACACGTACGCCAATACCATCCGCGGCGGCGCCGGCAATGACTACCTCTACGGCGAGGATGGCAACGACTACGTCTCCGGCGAGGATGGCAACGACTGGCTGTTCGGCGGCGCCGGCAATGATTCGTTGTACGGCGGCAACGGCGCCGACTACATGTATGGCGGCTCAGGCAATGACTACCTCAACGGCGGTAGTGGCAGCGATTACATGAATGGCGAAACCGGAGCCGACAGCATCTACGCCTACGACGGGTACTACGACTCCGTCGACGGCGGAATTGACAACGACGTCGACTCGATCCTGGGTTCCGACTACCTTGACGTTTTCTACAACTTCCCGTGATGCGGCCGGGCCGCAAGGTCACGGCTATCGTTGAGGCAGGGGACGCCCCGGTGCGTCCCCTGCCTGTTGTGGGCGGGGCGTCTTGTGCGTTTGGGAGGCGAGACTTCTCTGCGGGCGGGAATGGGCGGGCCAGCCCGCACCCCATGCTGCATTGTCCGCCTCACCCGGTTATCATCTTCACCGGCCAACCCGATCCCTCCCGATCGGCCCGTTGACCATGGACAACGAACCACGGACAAGACTGCCATGGCTCTACAAGTCGGAATCATCGGGCTCCCACTCGTCGGCAAGACGACCATATTCAATGCCCTCACCGCCGCCGGCGCCGAGTCCGCCGCCTACTCCAAGGCCTCCACCAAACCCAACATAGGCATCGCCCGCGTCCCCGATGGCCGGCCCGAAACCATCCATCAGTTCATCGAAACCGACAGAATCGTCCCCGCGACCATCCAGGTTGTCGATGTCGCCGGCCTCGTCCGCGGCGCCTCCACAGGCCAAGGCCTCGGCAACAAGTTCCTCGCCCACATCCGCGACATGGACGCGATCCTCCACGTCGTCCGCTGCTTCGAATCCGACGAGGTCGCTCATGTCGATGGCTCCATCGATCCCGTCCGCGATATCGATACCGTCGAAACCGAGCTCATCCTCGCCGATCTCGAACAGGTCGAAACCTCCCTCGATAAGGCCGAACGCGCCGCACGCAGCGGCGACAAGGAAACCATCGCCCGCGCTGAAATCCTCAAGAAAGCCGTCGCCTACCTCGGCGAAGGCCGCCCCGTCCGCGACCTCCAACTCACCCCTGAACAGAAACGCATCGTCAAAAGCATGGGCCTTCTCACTGCCAAGAAAACCCTCTTCGTCGCCAATGTCGGCGAAAACGACATCCACGGGCAGAGCGACATGGTCCAGAAGCTGCGGCAACGCGGCGGCAAGGAAGGCTCCCCCGCGGTCGCCGCGTGCGGCAAACTCGAAGCCGAAATCGCCGAACTCTCGGAGAACGACCGGGGCGAAATGCTCCAGGGCATGGGCCTCGACGAGCCCGCCCTGGCCATGCTCGCCCGCGAAGCGTATAAGCTCCTGGGCCTTCACTCCTTCTTCACGGCCGGCCCCGTGGAAATCAAAGCCTGGACCATCCCCATCGGCGCCACCGCCCCGCAGGCGGCCGGCGCCATCCATTCCGACTTCGAGCGCGGCTTCATCCGCGCCGAGATCTACTCGCTGAACGACCTCGTTGAGTACAAAACGGAGGCCGAGATAAAACACCACGGCAAGCTCCGTGTGGAGGGGAAGAACTACACAATGCGCGACGGCGACATCGCGCATTTCCTGTTCAACGTCTAATCAGACTCTTGCTCGCTTTCGTCCTGGGTCCCAACGGGTGTCCATGGCGTGCCGCGCGCCCGCCAGGTCCAGCAGCTTTCCCGCCACGAAGTTGGCGAGGTCGTCAAGCGTGGCAGGATGATGATAGAACCCCGGACTCGCCGGCGCCACAATCGCCCCCGCGTCTGTCAGGATCTTGTAGTTATTCACATCCATGGTCGACAGCGGCATTTCCCGGTGGCAGAGCACCAGCCGCCGCCGCTCCTTGAGGCACACGGCCGCCGCCCGGCTGATCAGGTTCCCGGCCAGCCCATGCGCGATCTGCGCCAGCGTGTTGCTGGAGCACGGCACGATGACCATGCCATCGTGCAGAAACGACCCACTCGCGATGTTCGCCCCAACGTCGTCATAGGCATGGAGCGTGATCCGGTGCTCCGCCGTGCCGGCCAGCGCCTCGGGGTCCACCGTTTCGATGCCCAGCTCATCGTGCAGCAGCCTCTTGCCGTTTGGCGAAACCACCAGGTGGATCTGCACGCCAGCCGCGGCCAGGCCCCGCAGAAACCGCTGAGCATAGATCGCCCCGGAAGCGCCCGTGATGGCCACGACGATGTTCACGATGCCACATGATACGCGCCGGGCGGCGGCGAAAGCCAGTCATCTCATTGCGCGATAGCAGACACAGACGCCGAAGGTGAGAGGGTGCTGTTGCACCTGCGTGAATCCCGCCTGGCGCATCATGTCCATGATCTGCCCACGCTGGACGAAGGTGTTCACCGATTCCGGCAGATACCGATAGGCCCCGCTCTTGTCGCCGCTGATCCAGGTGGCGGTCCGCGGGAGGACCTTGCGAAAATAGAAGTTGTACAGCCGGCGGAAGACCCGGTTTTCCGGCAGGGAAAACTCGAGGATGATGAGGCGCCCGGCGGGCCGGAGCACACGATGAAACTCGCGCAGCGCGCCGGTTGGGTCGGCCAGGTTCCGAAGCCCAAACGAGATCGACACCACGTCCGCACAGGCATTGCACAGCGGCAGCGTAAGGGCGTCGCCGTTGATGAAGGCGGGCGACGGGCGGCGGGCGCTGGCCGCCTTCCCCCGTGCGATGGGCAGCATCTCAAAGGTGAAGTCAATGCCGATCACGCGCCGCGCGGGTGTGCCGGCGAAGAGCAGCGACAGGTCGCCAGTCCCGCAGGCGACGTCCACCACAACATCCGTCGGCCTCACCTCCGCCAGCCTCACCGCTTTCCGCCGCCATCGCTGGTCCATCCACAGGCTGTGCAGGCGGTTGTTCAGGTCGTAGCTGCCGGCGATGGCGGCGAACATCCGCTGGACTCTGGCCCGCTTGTCGGCGGCCGCGTGCGGGTTGGCCAGCAGAGCGTCGTTCCATACCGTGCCTGAGGTTTCGTGGACCGCCATGGTTGTGGGGATTATAAGCAGTCGGCGTCGCTGCGGGGACCCTCAGCAGGGCCGTTGTGTTTCGCGTCGAGCGTCGTAGCATTGTCCTGCGGCTTTCGTTCAAGAACACATTGCCTGGCCCCAGTGGCCATGGTATCCTGTATGCATGAGATTCTCGTACGAGGCGAAGAATGGTGGACGCCGCTCCATGTCTAGGTTTGTCTGTTCTTTCGGAAGCGCCGATGTCGGCTCCTCGGGTATCCCCATCCATCTCCTCGGCCAAGGCCAGGCGCTCAGCAAGAGAGGCATCGGGGTGAGGAGCCACGTCGATGGGCGCTAAGCTGGCGTAGACAGAGTGCATATTGCGCCGCGTCGAGGCGCGCGGCCAGCGGAAAAGGAGTTTGGACCATGGGTTGAGACGAAAGTGCATTCATGCAACAGTGGCTCAGGCAGAAGCGGACACCCTGCCTTTGCCGGTTTAGGCAGACTGGCCAATCATCGTTAGCCGGACGGAGCGTCCGATGACCACGAATGGACTAGTTTCATGAAAAGAGGCGCGATCGATCGACGGTACGAGCAATTCTGCGTTGACGCCCAAGAACTGCTGGAAAGATCCGGACTCGCCCGGGAAGACCAAACTCCGCGGATCACCGGGAAAGCGTTCTATGAGGCGGCCGTGGCTCTCGCAACTATGCATTTCCCTGAAGACACCGAGGTAAACGGCAAGGGACCAAGAGGACTGCTTCGGGGCATGTATGATGCAGTGAAACCTTCTCACGTAGGCGGAAAAGACCCTGACCCAATCTCTGGAGCGCGAAGTATCGCTTTAGTAATGAAGCAGATTATCAGCCACCGTCCACCGCTCGATATCGATCGCGAACGCGAAGCTTCAGGGGAGGCTTCGACGGATCCTGGCGCCAAGCGCGCTAAGCCGCGTACTTGTGTGTTCGTGGTCCATGGCCATGACTCTGAGTCAAAGGAAAGCGTCGCCCGCTTCGTTGAACGGCTCGGCCTAAGAGCTGTCATCCTTCATGAACAAGTGAACGAAGGGCGGACCGTTATCGAGAAATTTGAGGGCCATTCTGAAGTCGACTTTGCGGTGGTGATTCTTACACCAGATGACGTTGGTTATCCGCGAGGACAACCTCAGCAAGCAAGATCGCGCGCCAGGCAGAATGTTTTGTTCGAATGGGGCTACTTCGTGGGTCGTCTTGGTAGGAAGCGAGTCTGTGCGCTCTACCATGGTGACGTCGAAATCCCATCTGATTATCATGGCGTGGTGTACCTGACCATGGATAAGGCAGGCGCCTGGAAGATATCGCTGGCTAGGGAACTGAAGCAGGCTGGGCTGAGAGTGAACCTTGATGACACCCTTTGAGACCCAGGAACTGACGGCCAACAAGATCGGTCGAGCGAACCGCTGCCCCCGCTTTTCCGCTCGGCACCGGGCGGCAATCCGTGAGGGCGTCGTGCGATTCACTGTCCTTATCGGCGGCGGTCGCTGCCTCTGTCGTTCGCTGTGCCTTCTGCAAATCGATCGTGGGTCAATTGGCCGGCCGCCTGCCCAACGGTCTCACCTTCAGCCATCTGCGGGTGTCTCACCCGCTCCCGCGCGACCGTACGCCGGCCGCGGGGCTGGCGCGGGCTTGCCCGCACGCCCGGTCGCCGAGGCTGTTGCGCAGGCGGCGGCGCGGGGTTGTTCCTGGGCCTTTTCCACAATACGTATCGTGTACTTAGTGCAGCATCTCATAATCGCGGCATGTTCTGAACGTGCCACTGGCAGGTCGGCTGCCAGTGCCTTCGGGCAAGGAGCACGGGCGGACAAGCCGCCCGTGGCACCCGATGAGCTATCGTCAGGCTGAGACACTGCATTATAATGGCGGGAAAGGCCAGTCCGCGGCCTTGTTTCATGGAGAAGCCTGAGAGGAGATAGCCGATGGAATTGTTGCGAACGGCAAGCCGTCGTCAGTTTCTGAGGTCGTCGCTGTTCGGGGGGCTGGCGGCGATGAGCGGGTTGCGGTTCCCTGCTCTGGCGGGGGCCGCGGAGGAGGGGGCGGGGAAGGCGACATCGCGGGTGGCGCTCATGGCGGGGAATGACCGGGCGGACAACACGCTGCGCGGGCTGAAGGCGTTCGAGAAGGAGATCGCCCAGGCGATCGGCGACCGGCGGGTCGTCATCAAGCCGAACAATGTGGCGATCGACGTTCAGCTCTGCGCCACGCACGCCGACTGCATGGAAGCAATCCTGGAGTTCCTCAAATCGATCGGCAAGGCCGAGCAGGCGGTCATCGCGGAGTCGGCGGCCAACGGGCCGACGCTGAACGGGTTCGAGAACTACGGCTACACGCGATTGGCGGCGAAGTACGGCGTGAAGCTGGTTGACCTAGACCAGCAGGAGGTCCAGGTGGTACACGTGTTCGACGAGCGGGATTTCCGGCCCAAGCCGGTGCGCATGTCGAAGCTGCTGCTGGACCCGAGCAGCTTCATCATCTCGGCGGCGAAGATGAAAACGCACGATCGCGTGGTGGCGACGCTGTCGCTGAAGAACATCGTGGTTGGCGCGCCGATCAAGGACATGGGGTTCTCGTGGGGCGCGGGCGGGAGGCGCGGCGCCAGGAACGACAAGCCGACCGTTCATGGCAGCGGGCATCGCGCGACGAACTATAACCTGTTCGCATTGGGCCAGCGGCTGCACCCGCACCTGGCCGTCATCGACGGGTACGACGGGATGGAAGGCAATGGGCCGGTGGGGGGCAAGGCTGTGGATCACCGCGTGTGCGTGGTTTCGCCGGACTGGCTGGCGGCGGACCGCGTCGCGGTGGAGCTGATGGGGATCGACTTCGCCAAAGTCGGCTATCTCAACTACTGCGCCAGCGCGGGCATGGGGGAGGGCGATCTGAAGAAGATCGAGGTTGTCGGCGAGCCGGTCGGCAGACACATCAAAACCTACAAGCTGGCTGACAACATCGAAGAGCAGATGATCTGGCTGAAGCCGCCGCCGCGGGGGTGATGTCGGTGCGGCTTACTCGATGACGCGCCATTCGAGGATTCCGCCGGAGAAGTTGGGTTGCAGTTGAACCTCCAGGCGGAGGGCTGCTGTCTGAACGGGAGCAAACGTCGCACGGTTGTAGGTATCCTTCTTCGTGGCGTACTCAGTGGTGGCGGAGACGGGTTTCCAGGAGTCGCCGTCTTTGTAGAGAACTCGCCAGGACTTGGGGACGCGGCAGTCGCCGGCGCCGGTGTCGTCGAACCAGTAGACCTCGACGGCCGAGACCTTCGTGGGGGATTTGAAGTCGTATTGGACCCACTCCGCGGTGCCTTTGTGGTTATACCAGGTGAAGCGGGGGATGCTCTGGTCGTTGGAGTTGGCGGGCTCGAGTTGATCGTTCAGGGCGTCGGCGGCGTCGTTCTGCCAGGTGTGGGACGCGGATGGCTTGGCGCGGCTGGCGGCAGTGGGGGCGGCGAGGGTCTCGGCGACGGCGGGGTCCTCGGCGATCCAGACGATCATCTGGCCGGGGGCGCGGTTGTCCCAGGCGTAGTAGGGGACGGCGGTCAATGGGACAGGTTGCGCAGCTTCGTCACCCTTGACGCGCGGAACGGCAGTGCCCTTGACGACGACGACGCCGTTGAGCAGGTCGGCGTGGAATTCAGAGCTTAGCTCTGCCGTCTTGGGGAGGACGAGGTTTCGGACCTTGCCGTTGTTGTCGACGCCTTCGAGGCAGTAGACGATGGGGCCGCGTTGGAGTGCGACGCGGCCGACGTCGGCTTTGACGTTGGGGTGAGCGTAGACGCGCTGGACGGGCATGGGGAATTCGAGGTCGACGGTCCACGGCTGCATGCCCCGCGCACCATCAATGACGAAGTAGCCTTTCTCGATGCGAGGGTTGTCGATGCGGCGGCCATTCAGCGCGATCGTGGCGTCTTTGCACCATGCGGGAATGCGGAAGTGCACGGGTGTGTCAACGACCTGTGAGTCGTTCTTCTCAATGACGAGTTGCACCTTTCCCGACCAAGGGTAGTTCGTCGTTTGAGAGATGATCCACGCCCGGTTGCTGTCAGGGAAGCGGGCGTTGCTGTTGGCGTAGAGATTGACGTACAAGCCGTTACCGGTTGTCGCATACATATATCCGCCGACGGAGGGGAGGAGGCGGGCGATGTTGGGGGGGCAGCAGGCGCAGCCGAACCAATCCTGGCGGTGGTGTTTACCGCGGCTGGCGAGGGGGTTGGCGTAGAAGAACTTCATGCCGTCGAGGGAGACGCCGGAGAGGGGGTTGTTGTAGAGGCAGCGTTCCATGACATCGGCGTACTTGGCGTCGGCCTGGAGGAGGGCCATGCGGTGGTTCCAGAAGACCATGCCGCAGGAGGCGCAGGTTTCGGCGTAGGCGGAGTCGTTGGGGAGGTCGTAAGGGACGGTGAAGCCCTCGTTGTGTGCGGAGGGCCCGATGCCGCCGGTGATGTACATTTTGCGATCGACGACGTCGTGCCAGATGGTGTCGAGGGAGTTGATGAGCTGCTGGTCGCCGGTGGCGGCGGCGACGTCGGTAGCGCCGGCGAAGAAGTACATAGCGCGGACGGCGTGGCCGGCGATCTCCTTACGATCTCGGAGGGGGAGATCGTCCTGGGCGTACTCGCCGAAGCGTGTGCGGCCGCAGTCGCGTCCGCGTTCGTTGACGAAGAACTCAGCGAGCTTGAAGTAGCGTTGGTCGCCGGTGGCGCGGGCGAGTTTGACGAGGGCCAGCTCGATTTCCTCGTGGCCGCAGACGTCATGGCGTTTGTCGGGGCCGAAGACGGAGTCGATGTGGTTAGCCAGCTTGATGGCCACATCGAGGAGCTTGCGTTTGCCGGTGACCTGGTAATAGGCGACGGCGCCTTCGATGAGGTGGCCGGCGCAGTACATTTCGTGCATGGCCTTGGTGTCGGTCCATCGCTTGTTGAGTTCCTTTCGGACGGTGTAGTAGGTGTAGAGGTAGCCGTCGGGCTGCTGGGCGGCGGCGATCTTGTCGATGACGCCGTCGAGGTATTTCTCGAAGTCGGGGTCGCGCTGGTGGGCGAGGTTGTAGGCGGCGGCCTCGATGGCCTTGTAGACGTCGGAGTCGTTGAAGTAGATGCCTTCGAATTGGCCGGGCATGAGTCCGGCGGCCTTGGCGAAGTTGCTGATGCGGCCGGTGTCTTCGGAGGCCTTGAAGTTAACGGGGACGGTTTTCTCGCGGTTGAGCTTGATGCGGGGGGCCCAGAAGGCGTCGTTCAACTGGACGGCGGTGAAAGGGACTGGGGTCAGCTTTGCGGGGGGAGGCGGATCGGCAGCGTCGGCAAGGCTGACGGAGCATAGAACCAAGGCGGCGATGATCAGAAGAACATGACATACCTGCATGATGCACCCGTTTGCGCAATGGACTCGGATCATTTGAACGGGTGGCTACTGTATGGGATTGTGTGGAGGCAGCCAAGGGCGCGAGGGGGTCACTCAGCCCAGCCGGCCTTGCCGATGAGCTTGACGAAGCGGCATGGGCAGATATCGACGCGCTCCAGGTTGCTGCCGTGGCGGTGAATCTCGACGAGCATCTGTTCGTGAAGGGGCCCGACGGGGAGGACGGCGATGCCGCCATCACGCAGTTGTTCGAAGAATAGGCTTGTGGGAAGGTCAGGCGCGCCTGCGGCGATGAGGATGCGGTCGAAGGGAGCGGCGTCGGGCCAGCCGAGGGTGCCGTCGCCGTAGCGGAGGTGAACATGGCGGATGCCAAGTGCCATGAGGCGTTCGAAGGCTTCGTCGAGGAGCGGTTTGATTCGCTCGATGGTGTAGACCTCAGCGGCGAGGCGGGCCAGGATTGCGGTCTGATAGCCGCTGCCTGCGCCGATTTCCAGGACGCGGTCAGTGCTCTGGACATCGAGATGCTGAGTCATGAGAGCGACAATGTAGGGTTGGCTGATGGTCTGGCCGTGGCCGATGGGGGCTGCGCGGTCGGCGTGAGCGTGGGCGCGCATGTCGGGTGAGAAGAAGAACTCGCGGGGGGTGCTTCGGATGGCGGCGAGCACGCGCGCATTGCCGATGCCCCGACCCACGAGCTGCTCCTGGATCATCTTCTCCTGAGGCGACCGTTCGTGGAGTTGTTTCATGTCCGCTCTACCAATTTCCCATAAAGTCGCCGAACGTGCCTGCCCTCCGAGCGGCTGGCAGCCACGTTTTTAGCGAAGGCGGTTCGGTTTGCAACGGTGGTGAGGACGGGAAGGGGAATTCGGGCGGGCAGGGGGGCGGCGGGATCGGGCGAAGGGCCGGGTGTTTGACGTGGCGGGGGGGCGATTTTATCGTCCTATCATGCCCAAGGCCTGCGAGATCGATGGCGAAGCGGGTCCGGCGATGGTGACGTTGACCACGGACTTCGGCCTGGAGGACTGGTACGTGGCGGCGATGAAAGCCGCGGTGCTCCGTTGCTGTGGGCGCGCGCGGCTGGTGGACGTGACCCATGGTGTGCGGCGGGGGGATATCGTCGGGGGTTCGATCTGTGTGGAGCGTGCGGTGGACGCGTTTGGGGCGGGGACGGTTCACCTGGCGGTGGTGGACCCGGGAGTCGGCACGGGCCGGCGGCTGCTGATAGCGAAGATCAAGGAGCAGCTTGTGGTTTGCCCGGACAACGGGCTGATCACGTGGGCGTGGCGGAGGCAGGGAGGGGGGGTGACGTATGAGCTGACGTGGCGGCCGGAGCGTGTCAGTGAGACCTTTCACGGGCGGGACATCATGGGGCCGGCGGCGGGGATGCTGGCGGGGGGAAGTGCGACGGCTGAGGAGCTTGGACGGTTGGTGGACGACCCGGTGTTGCTGGACATGGCGCCGGTGAAGCCGCCAGGGCGGGCGGGGCGGATCATTCACCTGGACCGGTTCGGCAACGCGATGACCAATATCCTGGAGGAGACGGTGAGGGCCGTTCCGGAGGCACGTGTTCGCGTGGGTGGGCGCGATATCGGGCGGTTGAGGCGGACGTATGCGGAGGTTGGGCATGGTGAGCCGGCGGCGCTCATCGGCAGTTCCGGGCTGCTGGAGATCGCGGTGCGTGATGGGTCGGCGGAGGAGAAACTGGGGCTGTGCATGGGGGATGAGGTGATAATCGGGTGAGACGGGGCTTGAGTTGGCGGCGGTTTACACAGCTTGCCTGGGCCGGGTCGGCCTCTTACCTTGTTCGCGATGACGTACACGACCGCCGAGCTTCGCCGGCTTGACCAGCAGCATATCTGGCATCCGTTCACGCCGATGTCGTTGTGGCTGGAGTCGGAGCCGGTGGTGATCAGGGCGGCCGAGGGGATGCACCTGATTGACTCTGACGGGAATCGGTATCTGGACGGGGTGTCGTCGCTGTGGTGCAACGTGCATGGGCACCGGGTGCCGGAGATCGACGCGGCGATCCGCGAGCAGCTTGGGAAAGTAGCGCACAGCACGATGCTGGGGCTGACGAGCGAGCCGGCGATTGTGCTGGCGGATCGGCTGATGAAGCTTGTGCCGGGGAACCTGAAGAAGGTGTTCTATTCGGACTCCGGGGCGACGGCGACGGAGATTGCGTTCAAACTGGTGGTGCAATACTGGTACAACAAGGGGCGGCCGGAGCGGAACGAGCTGGTGGGTTTTGCGGAGGGATACCACGGGGACACGGTGGGCGCGATGTCGGTGGGGCGGACGACGGCGTTTCACAGGCCTTATTTCCCGCTGCTGTTCAAGGTTCATTATGCGCCGTCGCCGTATGCATATCGGTTTGAGGGCTCAGGGGTCCGGGGTCAGGGGTCGGGAAGGAGCGACGAAGGGGTGACGGAGTACTGTCTGGGGAAGTTGGAAGGGATTCTGCGGGAGCATCGTCGGACGATCGCGGCGGTGGCGATCGAGCCGGTGGTGCAGGGGGCGGCGGGGATGATTGTGCAGCCGGCTGGGTTTCTGCGCGAGGTTCGGCGACTTGCGACGCAGTACGATGTGCTGCTGATCGCGGACGAAGTGGCGACGGGGTTCGGGCGGACGGGGCGTATGTTCGCGTGCGAGCATGAGGGGGTGCAGCCGGACCTGATGTGCGTGGCCAAGGGGCTGAGCGGGGGTTATCTGCCGCTGGCGGCGACGTTCGCGACACAGCAGGTGTTCGATGCGTTCCTGGGCGAGGCGTCGACGGGGAGGACGTTCTTTCACGGGCACACGTACACGGGCAATGCGATGGGGTGCGCGGCGGCGCTGGCGTCACTGGATCTGTTTGAGAAGAATGATCTGGTGAGGGAGGTGGAGAGGAAGGCGGGGGTGCTGTCGGGGATGTTGGAGGGGTTGAAAGGGTTGAAACACGTCGGCGAGGTGAGGCAGAAGGGGTTTATGGTTGGGATTGAGTTGGTGGCGGACAAGGCGACGAAGCGGCCGTTTGATGCGGCGCGGCGCGTGGGGCATGAAGTGTGCGCGGGAATCCGTCGGAGGGGGGTGATTCTGCGGCCGCTGGGGGATGTGATCGTGGTCATGCCGCCGCTGGCGATGGGGGAGGAGGATCTGCGTGTGATGATCGATGCGGTGGGAGCTGAGCTGCGCGAGTTGAGGGCATGAGCCATGCTGCAGCGCGTGACCATTCCCGGGCTGCTGGTGACGGGCACCGACACGGGTGTCGGGAAGACGGTCATTGCGGGGGCGATTGCGCATTGGTTTGGGCATTCGGAGCATTTGCGGGTGGCGGTATGCAAGCCGGTGGGGACGGGGTGCGTTCACCGGCGGGAGGGTTTGGTGAGCGAAGACGCGGAGCTGCTGGCGCATTGGGCGGATGCGCGGCATCCGCTGGATCTGATCTGCCCGCAGCGATTTGTGGAGCCGCTGGCGCCGGCGGTGGCGGCGGAGCGGGCCAAGCAGGCGATCGATTGGGAGGCGATCGGGCGGGCGATGCGGCTGATGTCGCGCGACAGTGACGTGATGATCGTGGAGGGGATCGGCGGGGTGATGGTGCCGATGGACGAGAAGCACACGTTTCTGGACGTGGCGGAGTGGTTGGGGCTTGCGGCGGTGGTGGTGGCGCGGCCGGGGCTGGGGACAATCAGCCACACGCTGTTGACGCTGGCGGCGCTGCGGTCGCGGAAGGTGCCGATCGCGGGGGTTGTCATCAATCGATACCCGACGGACACGCCGGGGCTGGCGGAGGAGACAAGTCCGCGGGCGATTGAGAGATGGGGCAAGGTGCCGATCCTGTGCATTGTGCCGGAAGAGAAGATGGCCGCTGCGGGGGCGGCGCCGGCGATACCGGGCGGGATCGCGGCGGCGATACGGACGGTGGATTGGGCGAAATTCACGAGAAGATGAGGGGGAGCGTCCGCGGCTGAAAGTGTGATCTGGCAGATGGCGCGGTCCAGACGGGGGAGGGGTGGTGTAGAATCGACGGTTGATTGTCGTCCGGTCCGGAGTGTAATGAGGCGAACGAGGAGACAGGCATGCAATACCGGCAATTGGGTCAGTCGGGGATCAGTGCGTCGGTGGTGGCGCTGGGGACGTGGGTGACCGGGGGGGGAAACGTGTGGGGGCAGGATGTCGATGATGCGGAGTCGATCCGCACGATCCAGGCGGGGATGGATGGCGGGATCAACTTCATCGACACGGCGCCGGCGTATGGATTCGGGCGGGCGGAGGAAGTGGTGGGCGAGGCCATCAAGGAGCGGCGAGAGAAAGTCGTGGTGGCGACGAAGTGCGGCTTGCTGTTCAGCGGGGAGCCGGGGGTCGATCACTTCTTCCTGGACGGGCACATGCTGCGGCGGAACCTGCACCCCGAGAGCATTCGCAAGGAGCTTGAGGGGAGTCTACGGCGGCTGGGGACGGAATACGTGGATCTGTATCAGACGCACTGGCCGAGCATGGAGCCGGACAAGACGCCGATCGCGGAGACGATGGCGTGCCTGATGAAGCTGAGGGATGAGGGGAAGATCCGGGCCATCGGGGTATGCAATGTGTCGCTGGCGGAGCTGAAGGAGAGCGCGGCGAGCGGCGCGGTGGCGAGTTGCCAGTTGAGGTACAGCCTGTTGTGGCGGGATGCGGAGAAGGATGTGTTGCCGTGGTGTGTGAAGGAGAAGACGGCGGTGCTGGCGTATCAGCCGCTGGAGCAGGGGTTGCTGACGGGGAAGGTGACGATGGGGCGGGAGTTCGGGAAGGATGACATTCGCAGCCACGAGGGGTGGAACCCGTGGTTTAAGCCGGAGAATCGGCAGCGGGTGTTGAAGATGCTGGAGGGGTGGAAGGAGCTGGCGGAGAAGTACAAGTGCACGATGGCGCAGTTGGTGATCGCATGCACGGCGGCGCAAGCGGGGGTGACGCATGTGCTGTGCGGTGCGCGGCGGGTGGAGCAGGCGGTGGAGAACGCGGCGGCTGGGAAACTGGTTCTGGAGGCGGGGGATGTGAAGAGGATGGGGGAGGAGGCGAGGGGGATGCGCGCGATGTGACCATTGAAGCGGTCATGCCGGGGCGGGAAGAAGAGGCCGAGGAGTCAAAGGGGAGCTTTGCGATGGCCGCCGTGTGTTTCTCAGCGGATCGGCGGAGTTTGTCCTTGCCGCGATTCTCTTTCGACGCGATCGATCACAGCTCGCGGAACGGTCAGCACATTCCCGTGGCGATGATCCTTGGGGAAGGACAGCTCTCGCGAGATATCCGTCCACGTGGTGAAGTCGCGTGTTTTCACAGCGCCGTATTGGTGCATCTGGTAGCGGTCGAAGTAGACGAACCACTCGTCGCCGATCCGGATGGCCGAGGGGCCTTCGGTGTGCTGGTCGGTGAAAGGCTCGGAGATGTCCTTGTAGGGGCCGAGGATGTCGGGGCTGAGCGCGACACGGAGTTTCTTGACCGAGGTACGCTCGTCCTTGAAGACTATGACACATGAATTGCCGGGGCGCGTGATGATCGTCGCATCGATGATGCTGTAGCCAGGGTCGAACAGCAGCTTGGCCTTGGTGAAATCAGAGAAGTCCTCGGTGTCGCAGTAGTACATGCGGTGGTTGCGGCGGTTGGGTTCATCATCGCCGGGGAAACGGCCGAGGATTGTCGAAGCCCAGAAGATCAGGAATCGCCGCGAAGGCTGGTCGTAAACGATCTCCGGAGCCCACGTGTTCATCGTGGTTGGCTCGTGTGCCATCACCTGGGCGTACTTCTGTTCGGACCAGGCGAGCAGGTCGTTGGATCTGGCATAGCCGAAGCCCTTTTCATTCCAGCCCGTGGTCCAGACCATGTGGAAGGTTCCATCGGGTCCGCGGCAGATGAACGGGTCGCGCATGAGCTTGCTGACGCCGACCTTTGGCGCGAGGAATGATCTGTCCAGATCGGTCCAGCGGTAGCCGTCGTAGCTGTAGGCCAGGTGCAGCCCGTCCTCGCCGTTGCCGCGGAAGGAGGTAAACAGATAGGCGACGGCGGGCTGGGTCGAGGGCGCTGGCTCCGCGCCGCGGGCAGGCATGTTGCGTATGGGGCCGATGGCGAGAAGCATCAGCCAAGTGGCGACCGACTGCACCGCGACTGACGCCGCACCGGAACAACTGTTGTACCTCTGCATGGTAGACAGATGATAGACGGATCGGCGTGTAAGGCCACGAGGCGGCATGAGTGCTGCGAGGCGCAGAGGGGGCAATCGATCGCGAGGCTGTGCGGGTGGAGGATGGCTGATGGGAGTTGATCGCCGACAGTTCCTTGCGATGGGCGGGGCGGTACTGGCAGTGGCGGCTGGGCGCGCGATGGGGAGCGAGGCGGCGGCCACATCCTCCCGGGCGTCGCCGGTGGATCGCGAGGCGCTGGTTCGCCGGCACAATCCGGTGGTGAGACAGGCCGATCCGTTCTCGGCGTTGTCCGTGGGCAATGGCGAGTTTGCGTTCACCGCCGACGCGACGGGTCTTCAGACGTTCGCCGACGACTACGAGAAGGTTTTCCCCCTGTGCACCGTTTCGCATTGGGGCTGGCATACGACCCCGATACCGGCCGGGCTGCGCCGCGAGGACATCCGGTACACGACCTACGACACTTACGGCCGGCCGGTGGGATATGTCACTGACCCAAGAGGCCAGGAGCGGCTGTTCAACTGGCTGCGTGAGAACCCGCACCGGCTGCACCTCGGGCGAATCGCGTTCGAGATCACAAAGGCTGATGGCTTGCCGGTTCGGCGGGATGATCTGAAGGGGATCGAGCAGAGGCTGGAGCTATGGACGGGCCTGCTCACCAGCCGATTCGAGGTTCTCGGCAAGCCGGTGTTCGTGCAGACGTGTTGCCATCCCGATCTGGACATGATTGCGGTGCGAGTCGAGTCGCCGCTGCTGGGCACGCCGCGTCTGCGTGTGCGAATCGCGTTCCCGTACGGCTCGCCGACGATGGGCATGGCGGACTGGGCCAAACTCGACAGCCACGAAACGACGTTGACGGTGAAGGAGGGAAGCCGCGCCGATTTCGAGCGGCGGATGGATGCCGAGCGGTATCACGTGAGTCCGGCGTGGTCTGAAGGCGCCAAGCTGAGCGAGCGTTCGAGACATCACTACGTTCTTGATGGTCCGCCCGGCGGGGCATTGGAGTTCGTCTGCCGCTTTGCCCCAAGCCGGTCTGACGGTGCATTGCCCAGTGTCGCCCAGACGCAGGCGGCCAGTGCGGCGCACTGGCGACGATTCTGGAACGAAGGCGGCGTCGTGGAGCTGAGCGGCAGCACCGACGCGCGAGCAGCCGAGCTGGAGCGGCGAATCGTGCTGTCGCAGTTTCTCACGGCGGTCCACTGCGCCGGTTCGCTGCCGTCGCAGGAAACCGGCCTGCTGTGCAACAGTTGGTACGGCAAGTGTCACCTCGAAATGCACTGGTGGCACAGCGTACACTTCACGGCGTGGAACCGGTTTGACCTGTTTGAGAAGAGCCTGGGTCTGTATCAGAGAATACTGCCGGTGGCGCGAGAGATCGCCGAGCGTCAGGGCTACCGCGGTGTGCGCTGGCCGAAGATGATCGGACCCGACGGCCACGATGCACCGTCGCCGGTGGGCCCGCTTCTCATCTGGCAGCAGCCGCATCCGATCTACTACGCCGAGCTTTGCTACCGCCGTCGCCCGACGAGGGAGACGCTGGAGCGGTGGCGGCCGATCGTTTTCGAGAGCGCGGAGTTCATGGCGGCGTTCGCGGTGCTCGACAAGGTCCGCGGGCGGTACGTTCTGGGCCCGCCGATGAAGACGGTATCAGAGAACACCGACCCGACGAAGGCGATCAACCCGACGTTCGAGCTGGCGTACTGGCGGTTCGGTCTGCGTGTGGCGCAGGAGTGGCGGGGGCGCCTCGGGCTGCTGCGGGAGGAGAACTGGGATCGGGTGCTTGCGGGTCTGTCTCCGCTGCCCGTTGACGAGGGCCGGTACCTCATGCAGGAGGGGCTGAGCGACACATACACCAAATGGAACTTTGAGCACCCGGCCCTGCTGGGGGCGCTGGGCGTGCAACCCGGAGATGGCGTGGACGTCGACACGATGCGGCGGACGGTCCGCAAGGTCATGGAGGTGTGGCGGTGGGACCGGTGCTGGGGATGGGACTTTCCGATGGCGGCGATGGCGGCGGCTCGCGTTGGCGAGCCGGAACTGGCCGTCCAAGCGCTCCTGCTGGATGTTCCGAAGAACCGGTACCTGGCCAACGGCCACAACTACCAGCGGCCGAATCTGCCGGCGTATCTGCCGGGCAACGGGGGGCTGCTGGCGGCGGTGGCGTTGATGGCCGTGGGGTGGCAGGGATCGCCGGCGGCGCACGCGCCGGGTTTTCCGAAGAACGGCCAATGGTCGGTGCGAGCCGAGGGGCTTGTGAAGTGGATGTAAGTACATGCCATGCTGCCGCGAGGTAGACTGGGAGGCCCATGAACCGATTGACCATCTTGGCTTTTGTCGTGGTCGGTGTCTGCGCAGTTGCCAGCGGTGCGGACATGCCGCGGGGCTACACGATTCCACTGATCGACCTTTCCGCCCAGACACAACGGCAGGTGGTCGTTGATCGCGAGGAGGGCCAGTACCTCGGCCACGTGACCACGGTACTGCTGGAGGACGGCAAGACGATGATCGCGGTGTATCCGAAGGGCCACGGGCGCGGCGGGATCGTGATGAAGCGCAGCCGAGATGGGGGGTTCACTTGGTCGGCACGCCTGCCTGTGCCGGGGAGTTGGGCGACGTCGAAGGAAGTGCCGACGATCCACCGCGTGATCGACAAGACCGGTGTGAAGAGGCTGATCCTGTTTTCCGGACTCTATCCGGTGCGCATGGCGGTCTCGGAGGACGACGGGATCAAATGGACGGAACTGAAGCCGGTGGGCGAGTGGGGCGGCATCGTTACCATGGGCAGCGTCGAGCCGCTCAAGACCGGGGCGGGGCACTACCTGGCGATGTTCCACGACGACGGGCGGTTCTTCGCGAAGGGCGGGAAGGTCTCGGGTACGATGACGCTGTACAAGACGTTCTCGAAGGACGGCGGCCTGACGTGGAGCGATCCGGAAGCGATTGACCGCAGCGACCTGGTGCACCTGTGCGAGCCGGGGATCATCCGCTCGCCGGATGGCAAGCAGCTGGCGGCGCTGCTGCGCGAGAACAAGCGGGTGCGGAACTCGCATGTGATCTTCTCGGATGATGAAGGCAAGACGTGGACGGAGCCGCGCGAGCTGCCGGGTGCGCTCACGGGCGACCGGCACACGGGCAAGTACGCCCCCGACGGGCGGCTGCTGATCTCATTCCGCGACACCTGCCTGGACTCGCCGACGAAGGGCGACTGGGTGGCGTGGGTGGGCACATACGAGGACATTGCCCGCGGGCGAGAGGGGCAGTATCGCGTGAGACTCATGAAGAATCACCATCAGTGGGACTGCGCCTATCCCGGCGTGGAGGTGCTGCCGGATGGCAAATTCGTGCTGACCACGTACGGGCACTGGGAACCGGGGAAGCAGCCGTATATCGTGAGCGTGCGGCTGACGCTCAAGGAGCTGAGGTAGGCGGCTTGTATACGCCGGGTGCTTCGGTGGGTTGGATGGTGGAGCGGCTCCACCATTCGCCGGCGCGCTTGGGATCGTAGGCGGGATTGGGCTGGGGCATCTGGGCATTCACATCGTGCCGCCACTGCTTGAGCATGGCGTGAAGCTCGCGGGCTTTGTCAGGCATCTGAGAGGACAGGTCCTTCGTTTCACCGGGGTCATCTTTGAGGTTGTAGAGCTCGAGTTGGGCGGTGTCGAAGAACTCGATGAGCTTGAAGTCGCCGGCGCGAATGGCGGACGCGGGGCGGCTGTGGTGATAGTGAGGATAGTGCCAGTAGAGGGCGAAGCGGTTGAGGGTCGCGGAGGGTTGGCGGAGGAGGGGCATGAGGCTGACGCCATCGAGCGGCTGGTCCTGGGGCGCCTTGCAGTCGGCGGCGCCCAGGAAAGTCGGGTAGAGATCCGTCGCTATCGCGGGTTGGGAGGCAGTTGAGCCGAGCTTTGTGACGCCGGGCCAGCGGACGATGAGAGGCACGCGAATTCCGCCTTCGTAGAGGGTTCCTTTTTCGTCGCGCAGCGGCGCGTTGCTGGTGCCGGGCCAGCCGCCGGCTTCGCGAATGAGGCCCCCGTTGTCAGAGGCGAAGATGAGAAGGGTGTTGTCAGCCAGGCCCAGGCGATCGAGCGCCTCCATGATACGGCCGACGCTGGTGTCCATTTCCTCAAGCAGTCCGGCGTAGAGGGGATGACAGGGGTAACCGGGGACCTTCGGCTTGGTTTCGTACTTTCTGCGCAACTCCAGCGTCGTATCGAGAGGAATATGAACTGCGGAATGACAGATCTGAATGAAGAACGGGCGGTCGCGGTGGGTCTCCATGAAGGGGATGGCGAGGTCGGCGAGGTACGCGGCGAGCCGTTTGGGCTGCGGCGGAGTCGAGGGAGGCGTCTGTCGGTTGGGCGGCACAATGTGCCCGACGAATTCGAAGATGGTGTCGAAGCCCTGCTGCCTGGGTCCGTGTCTGGCGCCGCCCAAGTGCCACTTACCGAAGTGGGCGGTGGCGTAGCCGGCGTCGCGGAGCACCTCGGCACAACAGACGGTTGGAAGGGGCATGAACTGGGCGTTGGGCGGCTCGACGACCTTCTCAAAAGGTCGCCAGTGGCCCGGGATATGGGCCGTGAGGCCGAGGCGGGCAGGGGATTGGCCGGACATGATGCTGGCGCGCGTAGGCGAACAGACGGGAGCGGCGGCATAGAAGTTGGTAAAGCTCAGGCCTTGGGAGGCGAGGCGGTCAATGTTGGGCGTCATGTTGAAGCGGTTGCCGTAGCAGCCGAGGTCCGCCCAGCCGAGATCGTCGGCGAGGACGAAGATGATGTTGGGCGGGCGTTTGCCGGCGGGAGCCGGCTGGGCCGAGAGTCGCTGTGACGTAGCGGCAGCGAACGCGGCCCCCGCTGTGTTCCCGATGAAGGACCTGCGAGTCATACGGCGTCCTGGCATGAGAAGACCTCCTTCTATTGCAGAGTCTGTCGGTATTGTTGCAGTCGCCTGCGAAGATCACCCAGGACCTCTGCGGAAGCCGGATCGGCGGCCAGGTTTCGCGTCTGGTGTGGGTCATTCTGGAGGTCAAAGAGCCATTCGGCGTCGTGGGGCACATCCAGGTACTGCCAGTAGGAGTGTCGCTGAGTTCGCACGCCTTCGGTTTTTGCGATGGCGGGGTGCTTGAAGAGGTGCTCGTAGAAGAAGTCGGTTCGCCAGGCGGGTGTGTGGCCGCGAAGGAGCGGCGTGAGATCGGAGCCTTGCATGCGCTGGGGGATGGCGAGTCCGGCGAGGGAGAGGATGGTGGGGGCGATGTCGATATTAAGGGCGATCTCTGAGCGTCGCGAGCCGCGGAGATCAACGGGAAGCCGCGGGTCGTGGATGACCAGGGGGACGCGGATGGACTCTTCGTGCATGAACCACTTGCCCGCCAGGCCGTGCTCGCCGAGGAAGAAGCCGTTGTCGCCGAGGAGGATGATGACGGTGTTGTCGGCCAGGCCCCTCTGGTGAAGGGCGGCGATGATGGTCCCGACGGCTTCGTCAACGCCAGTGATGAGGCGATAGTAGCTCTTGACCATTTCCTGGTAGAGGGCGGGAGATGAGAAACGGATCTTCCATCGGTTGCGGGCTTCGGAGTTGCGGATGAAATCGGGCTGCTTCTGGAAAGACTCGTCGTTTGCGGTCGGGGGGAGGGGGATGGTCTGGTCGGCGTAGAGGGTCTCATGGCGAGGCGCGTAGAGAAACTGGCGGGGATCGCCGTCCTGACAGTGCGGCGCCTTGAAGCTGATGGAGAGACAGAACGGCTGCGAGGGTGCGCAGGTATCGAGGAATCCGACAGCCTGGTCGGCCATGATGTCGGTGATATGGACGGGCCTGCCGTCTGTCTTTGGGAAGTAGCGTCCCTGGCCGGTGAAACCCTTCCAGTAGTCGAAGCGGTGGGCGGGCGGAGGGGAGTTGTCGCCGACGCCGTACTTGCCGATGAAGCCGACGCGATAGCCGGCAGCGCGCAGGAGGTCCGGGTAGGTTTGGCTGAGCTGGTCGGCAATAAAGGGGGTGTTGAAATCATGGATGCCATGGCGGCGGGCGTATTGGCCGGTGAAAATGCTGGCGCGGCTGGCGCAGCAGATGGAGGTGGTGACGAAGGTGTTGACGAAGCGCGCGCCAGCGTCGGCGAGGGCATCGATGTTGGGAGTCTGGATGATGCGGTTACCCATGCAGCCCAGCGCATTCCAGCGGTGATCGTCGGTCAGCAGGAACAGGATGTTGGGCCCAGGGGCGGCGCTGTTGGCGGGGGTGAGCCGGGGACAAAGCGAGAGGGTGCCAGCGGCGCTAGCAGCCCGTAGGAATCGCCTGCGTGAGAGAAGATGATCGGGCATCGCGTGGCTCCGTTGGAGAGAGTGCTAATCAGGGAGATTGACCGGCTGGCCGCATTGTCTGGCCCAGCGCATGATGGCCATGAACTTGGGGCTGCTGGCGGGGTCTTCATCGAAGTATTGCATGACCCCCCACGATCCCCACTTGGACCAGTTGCTGACGGAGGAGAAGTGGCAGAAGAGGTCGCCGCCTTCGGCCGTCCATGCGTCGAGGTGCTTGCGGTAGATCAGGCCCATGCGGGGATGGGCGTTGGCGGCGTGGAAGAGCCTGGTGACGGTGTCGTTGTTTTCGCCGCCTCCGACGCCGACCATGTGTTGGCCTCCTTCGTAGCAGATCAGTTTCAGGCCGTACTTGTCGGCGACGTTTTTCTGGGCTTTGATCCAGCGGATGGACTCGGGGAGGGCCTTGGTTTCCATGTGGTCGAGGGCCTGGTCGACCGTCCATTTCTCGACTTCGGCGGTCGTGAGGCCTTGGCCTTCCTTGGGCACGTTGCAGGAGATGTAGGGGGCGATAGCCAGCGCGTCTGCGTGTTTGCAGGCGTCCTGAAACTCGACGACGCGTTCGGAGACATAGGGGTTGGCGGCCTGCGAGGGGAGGACGCGGACGAGTCGCTGCGGGCCGCCGAAGACTTCTTCCCAGATTCTGAAGATCTGAACGGAGCGGAAGGCGGTGTACTTCCAGGCGGCTTCCCAAGGTTTTTCGGCGAAGCGGAGCCTGATGCCTTCCTGGCCGGCCCAGCGGCTCTGCTCGAACATGCCATTCCAGACTTCGTTGGAGTACTCGACGTAGATCCTGAGGTTGGGGTCGAGACGGGCTTTAGTGAGCTTGGCGAAGTTGCGGACATAGTCGTCGTCGGCGAGGTGAGGCATGCAGAACCAGGGGTCGGCCTTGAGTCGGTTGGCCAGGTCGATCATGATCTCCAGCGCGATGCCTTTGCCGGAGAAGGTGGCGTCGTTGGGAGTGGGGCGGTCGGACCACTTGGCGATCCTGGAGCCATTGGTGTCCATCCAGTCCATGAAGCGGAGGCAGGCCACGCCCTGCCAGCGTTTGAGGAAGACGGGGTGGAAGGGGTTGTCTCGGTAGGAGTCGGCGAAGCCTGGCATGATGATGCGGATGTTGCGGACGTAGTTCTGTGGGTTGGTCGATTTGAGGCGGAGGAAGAAGCTGCCTTTTGAGGAGTCGATATTGACGAGGAGTCTGCCGGGATCTCGGGAGGCAATGGCGGCGTTGGTGAATTCGAGGGTGCCTTGGCCGTCGTAGAGGACGGTGTATTGGCCGGAGGGGTAATGGCCGCCGTTGATGGTGCAGAGGGGTGTTTCGGCGTAGCAGTCGGGGGCGAGCTTTGTCACCCAGCCGCGGGGATCGAGGGACAGGGGCGGCCCCTTGCCCCAGGGCTGGCCTTTCTGCTGGGAGATCCATGGGCGAGAAAGGCGGAAGACGTCGAGGAAGGGGAGTTCGGTGTTCCAATCGCACGGGCCAGAGAGATTCGTGCCGAGGCGGGCATGTGGGCGCGGTGCTTCGGCGGCGTGAGCGGGGAATAGGGCCAAGAGAGCGATGATGAAAGAGAGTGACAGTCTGGGCCACATGGTTTGGGTTCCTCCTAGCTGGGTGACAGGTTATCGGGAGGGAGTCAGGGAAGGCAAGGATGGGGAGTGACGAGAGGAGGAGAAGGTCGGCTTTTGTCGGGCAGGCAAGCGGCCGGGTATGATGCGTCGCGGCCGGGCCGGACCCTAACGCCGGGTCCGGTGCTTCAGTATGCACTTCGCACGGCCAGTCGCGAAACGGCGCGATGGGACGTATGGGGCTGGGCAGCAGCCCGGCAGCAGAAGGAGTGGCCATGGCCACAGGCAAGATCAAGTGGTTCAACGACCAGAAGGGTTTTGGTTTCATTGCCGACGACAACGGAGGGGAGGACGTGTTCGTGCACTTTTCGGCGGTGCAGATGGACGGCTTCAAGAGCCTTAAGGAGGGCCAGGTAGTCGCCTATGAAGCTGAGAAGTCGGCCAAAGGCTGGAAGGCAACGAAGGTAAGTCTTGCCTGATCGTCGGGGCGATCGCAAACTCGCGCCGCCGCCATTGCGCGGCGGTTCTTCTTGGCCCGTGTTTTCCGGGGACGAGAGCGTGCGCGGGCCGGCGGCTGGAAACGGTCAGCGGCCAAATATGCAGAGGCATTTCTCGACGCCGCGCTGTTGCAGCTGGTCCAGTGTGAGGGCGTCCTTGATGAGACACGGCCCGACGCGCGTTCGCCGCAGCGCCAGCAGGTAGGCGCCGACGCCGAGGGCTTGCCCGATGTCGCGTGCGATGGCGCGGATGTAGGTTCCTCTGCCACAGTCGATCGTGAGGTCGATCGTCGGCCAGGCGTAGCGGATCAGCTCGATGCCATAGACGCTGACGGTTCTGGGCTGGAGCTGTGGTGGCCGGCCTTGGCGGGCGAGCTTGTAAGCGGGGACGCCCCGGACTTTCAGCGCGCTGTACGCCGGGGGCGTCTGCTGGATCTGGCCCACGAAGTGGCGGAGCACCTGCTCGACGGCGTCGGAGGAGGGTGGGGCAGCGGCGGCGGCGACGATCTCGTGGCTTGTCGGGTCAAGAGTGTCCGTCGTCGCGCCGAGTTTGATCGTGGTTATGTACTGTTTGGGCTCGGACATGAACCGCTCGGCCAGGCGGGTGGCGTTGCCTATCAGGACGACGAGGACGCCGGTGGCGAAGGGGTCGAGGGTGCCGGCGTGGCCGACCTTGACTGTGCGCGGGAGCAGTCGCTTCACGCTGGTGACGACAGCGGCGGAAGACAACCCGGGGGGCTTGTCGATGTTGAGGACGCCATCCATCGTGGGTGCATTGTAGAGTCATGGAGGGCGGTTCACATCCCTGGAGTCTGGACAGGCGAGAGAAACCGGCGAGGATGCTGTTCATGCGCAGTTCTGAGAGGTTCGAGGTTGAGCCGCTTGACTTCGCGACGGCGCGCGGTGGGGTTCGCGGGGTGTCGCGGGCCCGGGTGCGTCTGGCGGCGGCAATATTGACGGTCTGCTGCATCTGCTGGGGCTTGTCGTTCCCGGTGATGCAGTTTGCATCGGCGGCCTTCGAGCGCGCGTTGCAGCAGGGCGGCGTGAGTGTATCCACCCACATGACGTTCGCGATGCACGCGACATTCAACGCATGGCGGTTCGCGCTGGCGGCGGGGCTGTACTGGCTGCTGACACGCAAACGGCAGCGAGGGCATCGGCTGGTGGACTGGCAGGCCGGGGTGATCGTGGGCCTGTTCTCCGGCGTTGGCATGTTCCTGCAGTTGGCCGGCCTGCGCTATACGCTGCCGTCGGTTTCGGGCTTTCTGACGGCGTTGGCCGTTGTCTTTGCCCCGTTGGCCCAGTTGCTGGTTTTCCACAAGCCGGTGGGGGGGCGCACGTGGCTGGCGGTGGGTGTTGCGGTTGTCGGCATGCTGATCCTGTCGCAGGCGAACCCAGGGGCGTCGGCCGCGAACACGATGGCGCAGTCGCCGCCGTTCCCGCACCTAGGCGAGATCGTCACGGTGGTTGCGTCGGTTCTGTTCACCGGGCACATTATGTCGGTGGACCATTTCGGGAGCCGGGTGGACGCTACGCGGTTGACGTGCGTGATGCTGGCGGTGGTGTCGGTGGTGAACGCGGGAATCGGGCTGGCGATGGGTGCTGCGGATCTCTACCGGGCGGCGGTGCTGGGATTGCTGGTGCGGGACCCGGTCTTCATTGCGTCGATTGCGAGCCTGATCGTCATCAGCACGGTTGTCGCGATGCACCTGATGAACACGTACCAGCCATTGGTGTCGGCGGCGACGGCCGCGGTGATCTACTGTCTGGAGCCGGTGTTTGCGACGGCATGGTCGACCGGTCTTCGCACGGAGACGCTGACGATGATCACGGTAGCGGGCGGGGCGGTGATTCTCATGGCGGTTCTGATCGTGGTTCGGCGGCCGGGGCGCGAGGGGTGATGCGGGGCTTCGAGGGTGTGGTTATCGTGTTCAGATGAGGGAGCGATCATCGGGGAGGGGTTCGGCGAGGCCGTCGAGCACGATGCGGATGGTCTGCCACATGACCCAGCATTCGAGGCCGAAGGGGAGGAAGCCGATGAGGCCGGGCAGGGGCATCTCGAAGTATCGGAAGTGTTCGGCCGAGCCGAGGAAGGGCACGTGGTAGATCCATTTGGTGAGGGCCCAGTAGTTCCAGAATTCCCAGAGGAATCCACAGAGGAGGCCGCCGGCGAAGGCTGCGAGGGTGCGGCCGAACCAGCCGTTGTGCCAGTCTCGCCACATGCTAGGCCGGCCGAGCCAGTAGTTGATCGGATCGAGGAGGAAAACGAGGCTGGCCCAGAGAGTGAGGTTGGTTATGGGGTCGGCATGGAGCCAAGGCCAGAGGAACATGGCGATGCCGGTGAGGAGCGAAAGGATGAGAATGGCGGTGAAGGTGCGCGAGAAAGGAGGGCGCACGGATCGAGGTCCATGGGGGCCTTGGTAGCGTGCTGCGCTGACACGGGCCCAGTCGAAGAGACGGCTGTTCAGCAGGACTTGTCCACTGAGGAGCATCCCGGGAACGATGGCTCCGAAGGCGACGAGATACCCGGGCAGCCGGTAGGCGAAGCTGCTGGGCATTCCGATATATCGCCAGGCGCGGATGGAGTAGAAGTTGACCCAGTCGAAGACGCACCAGATGAAGACGGAGGCCAGCGCGAGCAGCACAAAATGGTGCGGTCGGCGTCGGATGGGGCTTTGGCCTTGGAGGCAGGTGAGAAGGCCGTCGAGGAAGATGAGATAGCCGGCCCAGGCGAGGGGGGTCATGTTGATGGCCACGCGGCGGGCGATGATGGCGAGGATGCCGGCGGGGGGATGATCGTGCTTGATAGCTTCGGCGGCTGCCTGGGTATGCACGGGGCCTCGGCCTGTTAGCCAGACATCGGTGAAAAGGAGGGCTTGGCAGATGAGGATGATCAGCAGGCCGGCGACGAGGGTGCGCGGGACCTTCCGCGGTGGACGCGCGGGACCGATCGGGTTGGCAAGACTGCTGCTCATGGCGATGCTGTGCTGCAGAGCGCGGTTGACTGCCGCAGGGTATCAAGCCTGTTCGGAGCTCATTCAGAGGGGCCTGCGTCTTCGGCAGATGCGGTTGGCTCCAGTGGCGGAGGGGCTGGGGTCCGGGCGTCGGCCGCGGTCGGCTTGGATGCCTCGGCGATGCGGAGGGGAGCAGGTTCCCGGGCGAGGCGATGCTCCGGCGGGGCTGGGGCGATCTCGAGATCGTTGGGCTCGTCGCCACGGCGGACCAGCACCTTCCTCTGCCGGACGAGCTCGAGAAGGGCGAGGAACACGCCGATCATTTCGCTGCGGCTCTTGCGGCCTTCGAAAAGCTGCTGGAGCGTCATGTGGCCGTCGCGTTTGAGGCGGTCTTCGATATCGGCAGCGTGGAGGTCGATGGGGGTGTCGTCGTAGACGACCTCGTGGTCGCGCGGGGTGCGGAGGGTGACTTGCTGAATGAGGCGTGTGAAGGCGGCGAGGAGGTCCCAGATCTGGACCTCGTCGAGGTCGACGGGGGGAGGCTCGTCTGGTTCGCCTTCGCAACGGCCGGGCACACGGGGGAAGCGGTCGTGGTGAAGCTGCTGCTGCCGATCGAGGACGCCGGCTGCGTCCTTGAAGTGTTTGTACTCCAGGAGCTTCTGCACCAGTTCATATCGCGGGTCGGTCAGCTCGGCGGCGGTGGTGTCGGGAGAGGTGGGATCGGGCGGCGGCTTGGGCAGGAGCGTCGCCGACTTGATCTCCATGAGCGTGGCGGCCATCACCAGGAAATCCCCCGCGACGTTGATATCGAGGCCGGACCGATCGCGCAGTTCCCTCATCTGCTGGAGGTAGCCCATGTAGGAGTCGGTGATCCTGGCGATGGGGATGTCGTAGATGTCGAGTTCGTCCCGCTTGATGAGATAGAGCAGGAGGTCGAGCGGGCCGTTGTAGATATCAAGTTCGACGCGGTAGTCCAAGAGAGTCCTCGCTTCCGTGCAGCTTGATTTTACTGAGGGGTGACTGATAATCCAGCAGGTGCGGAGCGTGGCCAACGATTGGACGAGGGCGAGGCTTGCCTCGCCTGCGTGATTTTATGGATGACTCGGTCCGCGGATTCGCTGCGGGGGTGATTCAGACAGAGGCGGACGCGGTGCGCGCCGCCGCCGCCGCCATCGACGACCGATTCGAGCGCGCGGTGCGGATGATGCACGATTGCCGGGGGGCGGTGCTGACGAGCGGGGTGGGCAAGGCGGGTTTCATCGCGCGGAAGATTGCGGCGACGCTGTCGAGCACGGGCACCCCGAGCTATTTCCTGAACCCGGGCGATGCGTTGCACGGCGACGTCGGAGCCATCCGAAAAGGCGACATCGTGCTGATTCTCTCGTACAGCGGGGAGAGCGACGAGATCGTGCGGATGCTGAGCGTGATCCGGAAGCTGGATCACCCGGTCATCGCGATCACATCGAGCGAGAGCAGTTCGCTGGCGAGGTTTTCGGACATCGTGCTGGCGCTGGGGAAGATCGACGAAGCCTGCCCGCTGGGTCTGGCGCCGAGCGCCACCACGACGGCGATGCTGGCGCTGGCCGATGCGCTGGCGCTGTCGGTGATGAAGCAGCGGGAGTTTACGGCGGAGGATTTCGCGTTGTTTCACCCGGCGGGGCAACTGGGGCGGAAGCTGATGAAGGTCAAGGAGGCGATGACCTTCCGGGTGGGGGAGAATCTTCCGGTGGCGTCTGATCGTCTAACGGTCGCGGAGGTGCTGGCCGAGACCAGCCGCATCAAGCGTCGTCCGGGCGCGGTCATTTTGGTGGATGACGGTGGCCGGATCAGTGGTATCTTTACTGACGCGGATCTTCGGCGGCTGCTGACGGACCGCGACGGTTCAGCGCTCTCCCGGCCGGTCAGGGAGGTGATGAAGCGCAATCCGAAGCGTGTACGCGCTGAGGCGTTGGCCAGCCAGGTGATGGCTCTGATGAAGGAGTACCGGATCGACGAAGTGCCCGTGGTGGACGATGAGGATCGGCCGGTGGGCCTGATCGACGTGCAGGACCTCGTCGTGCTGAAGATGTTCGACGTTGAACCGGAGACGTGAATTGCGATCATTCCTATTGGTTGTCCTGGCGATCTTTGTGGTAGCGCTGGGCTACGGCGTTTACTGGGTGATGCAGGGGTCGGATGGCATTGGGCGGACGCCAGAGGGGCGGGGGGAGGCGACCCGCGCGGCGGCGCCGGGTTTGCCGAGCACCGCTCCGGCGGGGATGGGGCCGGGCGACAGGGCTTACTGGGAGCGATTTGATCCGCGCACCGGCCAGCGCAGCTCGCGTCTGCGTACGCAGCGCTATCAGCCGATGAAGGATGGCCGCGTGCGCGTCATGCAGCCCGAGGCCGACTTTTTCCTGCATGACGGGCGGGTGATGCGGATCATCGGTGAGACGGGCATCATCACGATGGAGGAGGCGGCGAGCCGCGAGTCGCCGGCGCTGGGCGGCACGATGAACCGCGTTCCGCGGAGCGGCGACATCTATGGCGTGACGCTGCTGCTTCTGCCCTCTCTGGAGGCCAAGAAGCCGGACTTGACGATGACGATGAACAACGCCTCGTTCGATAACGAGACGTTTCTGATCACGACGGGAGCGTTTACCGAAAACGGCAAGCTGGTGCCCGGCGACCAGGTGCCGGTGACGGTGCGTGGCGTCCAGTATGAGTTCGACGGGACGGGGTTGAGGTTGCAGTACAACGAGCTTGACCGACGACTGGACTATCTGCGGATTGCGCACGGGCGGCGGCTGCTGATCAAGGACCCCGGCGAGTTCATGGGCCAGCGCGGGGCTGATGAGCGTGAGTCGCCATCGACGCGGCCTGCGCAGACGCTGGGCGGTGCTGATGCGAGGCCGGCCTGGGGCGAGGCGCGAGGGATCATTCGCCTTTCGCGGGTGCTGTCGGGGATGGTCCTGGCGGTTGCGGATGGTCCGGCGGTCCTGGCGGCGGCGCGGCCTGGCGGGCGGAGGCCCGGTCGGCCGGTTCCGGTGACGCGCCCGGTCGTTGAGCAGGCGCCGGTTCCGGAGCCGGTGTATCGCGCGACCTTCAGCAACGATGTGGAGGTATTGCAGGGCGGCCAGCGCCTGGCCGTAGCCCGCGACATGATCGTCGATTTCCTGAATGAAGGAAGCAACGAATTGGGGATGCTGGGGACGGGCCCGGCGCAGGCTCTGGCAACGCGCCCGGCGACGCGAGCGACGGCTGCTGGGCCGATCCGTCCGCGAGCGGCGCAGCCGGCGTCGCGTCCGGCGCGGCGGGTGGCCGCGACCGGGCCAACCACCGCGCCGGCACCGGAGGCGATCGAAGTCCGCTGGAACGGGCCGTTGACGGTTGTGCCGCTGCCCGGCGATCGTCCGGAGCGTATCGCGCCGGGGCAGTCCATTGTGAAGCTGGTCGGATCGACCGAGCGCCCGGTGCAGGTCACCCGTGCGGCGGGGGAGGTTTCCAGCCAGATCAAGGCAGGCACGCTGACGTACTGGTCTATCGACAACGGGGTGCTGCTGGAGTCCGGGGGCGGGATACCGGTCGAGATGCTCGATTCGCGCGGCACGCACATCGTCACAAATTCGCTGGTGTACTCGCAGACCGACGGGACGGCGTTGCTCATGGGGAGGAGCCAGGCGTCTCTGCCGCTGGCCGACGACGCGGAGGCGGCCAAGAAGGACGCCAAGAAGCCTGAGCTGATGAACGTAGACTGGACGGACCGCTGCACGCTGTACCTGCAAGGGGACAGGCTGGAGGCGATGCTGATCGAGCGGGCTGATCTACGCGGGAACGTGTCGGTGGATCATCCGCAGATGAAGATGAAGTCGGATTCGGTGCAGTTGGCATTTGCCCAGCAGGGGGCTGAGCCGGCCGGGACTGCGGGCGCGGGCCGCTCGATGCCGCCATTGAGGCAGATCGACGCGAACGGCGCGGTTCGCTGCACGATGCTTGGCCCGAAGGGTGAGGCCGACATCCGCGAGTTCGATTGCGACAGCCTGAAGGTGCAGACGGCCCGCACGCCGGAGGGCAAGCTGTATGCACGCAGCATAGCCGGCATCGGCCAGGTGCATGCGATCGATTCGGAGCGTGACCTGCGTGCGGGGTACGTTCATGTGGCGCTGGCGGCGCCGGCGACGCAACCCACAACGCGGCCCGCAACGGCGCCCGTGGCGAAAGGCGCGGAGATTGTGCCGGGGGAGCTTGAGACTCTCGTTGCGCACGACAACGTGACGGTGGTGACGAAGGACGGGAGGAGTGCCAGAGCCAACCAGATGACGCTTGAGGTCAAGGACAAGCATGTGTCGGCAACGCTCCAGGGCGAGCCGGCACAGGTGAAGCAGGAGAAGAACACTCTGACGGGCCCCATCATCCACATGGTTCCCGATTCTCAGCAGATCAGCGTGACCGGGGCTGGGTCGCTCGACGCGATCGCCCAGAAGACGGCGGACGCGCCCGCGCGGCCTGTCAGGGTCACCTGGGAGCGGAACATGCGGGCGGACGGGAAAGACAACCTGGTGGAGTGCTTCGGCGGAGTCGAGGCGAAGACGACGGATGCCGACGGGTCCGTGACCACGGTGAAAGGCGACCGGGTGCGCATTACGACAACGACGCGGCCGGCGACGCAGCCTGCCGGCGCGGCGACGAAGCCGGCCTCGCGGCCGACGACGCGCCCGGGCGATTTCGATGCCCTGGGCGATCGAGTGATCCGCAGCATAGCCCTTCAGGACCAGGCGGTCGTGGAATCCGTGTTGAAAGATGCGAAGGGCCAGCTTCTGCGGATGTTCCATGTTGATTCGTCTTCGATTCACTATGACCGCGATGCGCGGCGGCTGACGATTCCGCAGTCGGGGCGCTTGCTCTTCGTGGACAATCGGCCGCCCTCGACGCAGCCAGCGGCGCAGGAAGCCGCGAAGGACCCGATGGGCATCCGGGGGCGGACGGGCTTCCAATGGAGCAAGAGCCTCGTGTATGACGAAGCGGCCTCGTGTGTGACGATGACCGGCGACGTGGTCATCGGCCGGCTGGTCAATCCGAGCGAGAACACTGAGCCCCTGCAGCTATCGGCGCAGAAGGTGGTGGCGGATCTCGATCCGATGCCTGAGCCCGCCACGCGCCCGGTCGCGGCCGACGAATTCGTGCCCAGGATGCAGTTCAAGCGAGTGCAGGCCGAGGGCAACATCCGCATCACCAGCAAGGGCCTCGATTTTGAGGCCGAGACCATCCAATACGATCCGGCCAAGCACCGCATGATCGTTCGCGGCACCGAACAGAAGCGCGCGATCAAGCGTGACGCGATGGGCTTGGAGGAAGGATCGTTTGATGAGCTGGTGTGGGATACGGAGAAGGGGGAGGTTGTTTCTGTGAAGAACCTCGTGGGCAAGCTCACCAAGAGCGGCGGGGGGCTTGAAGGACCAGGAAAATGAAGGCAGACGATTTCGCAGCCAGGTGGGATTCCGCGTTGCCGTACGAGCGCTACGTTGCGAGCGGCACGCCCGAGCAGCAACGACGCTGGAATCAGGTTTATGACGCGGCCAGGCTGAGCGACGCGCAGCGGCGCTTCGTGGAGTCGTTCACACGCCGGGTGAATCTTCTGGTCATCAGCGGCATCTGGTGCGGAGATTGCGTGCAGCAGTGTCCCCTGCTCCAGCGCATTGCGCAGGCCAGCGCCGGGAAGATCAACCTGGCGTTCATCGATCGAGACGAGAACAGGGATCTGGTCGAGCAGCATCGCATCAATGGCGGCGATCGCGTGCCCGTCGTGTTCTTTCTGGCAGAGGATTTCGAGCCGTGCGCGGTCTACGGTGATCGGACGCTGTCGCGATATCGCGCTATGGCAGCGAAGCAACTGGGGGCGGCGTGCCCGGTTGGGATAGCGGCGCCGGATGCGGACGAAATGCGGGCGACGCTTGCGGATTGGCTGAACGAGATCGAGCGAATCCAGCTCATGCTGCGGCTGAGCTCGCGGTTGCGGCAGAAACACGGCGATTAAGTCTCGATGCGCCTGAATCTGCCGGACGCCGGTGAAATGAAGGTGCGGCCAAAGAGGAGGATTGCACATGAGATGTCGCATGATTCACGTGGTGTGTCTGCTTTGCTGCGTTATCCCGGCTTGTCGAGCGGCTGGAGTTGAGGCAAAGAAAGAGACTCTCGAGGAGTTCGCGAAACGGACCCAGTGGTGGCAGGAGGCGAAATTCGGCATGTTCATCCACTGGGGCATCTACGCGGTGCCGGCGGACGGCGAATGGTACATGAACAACAAGAAAGTGCAGGTGGCCGACTACGAGAAATACGCGCCGCAGTTCAATCCGGTGGACTTTGACGCGAAGGAGTGGGTGCGGGTCGCCAAGGGCGCGGGGATGA
>Ga0315284_10001380_pt1 | contig 34628 bp, 28 predicted proteins | sample YL17G09_16_MG_FD_203696 | JGI IMG/M metagenome (GOLD analysis project Ga0315284, IMG submission 203696) | Sediment microbial communities from Yellowstone Lake, YNP, Wyoming, USA - YL17G09_16 | ecosystem: Environmental > Aquatic > Freshwater > Lake > Sediment | place: USA: Wyoming | collected... | reverse complement strand
ATCGATTTAGGCCGCGAGACCATAGAAAGCCATGCCCGCATCGGGAAGGTGGTGAAACCCTCCATAGGTGCGACGCTATAGTTACGCTGTCTAGCGTCGCCACTGGACAGGTTATTCATTAGCTGCTGATTTAACATCTTCGACAAAACAAGGACCGAAAGTTGATATTGGTTTAATCACTTTGCCTCGCGGCAGGAAGCAAAGATGCTAGGTGACAACCAATTAAATATTGGGAAGTTTCCTAACATTTGATCAGGCACCGCAGGATAGTAGCCGACAAAGTTAAAGCACATCTCGTCTTCCGTTTTTTCACCAAAAGTCACGGCAAAATCTGATTGGTTTGAGTAGCCACAACGAGTGGTTACCGTGTCGCCGGCGGAAGCTTGTTGATTGATCGGTATCACAGACTGATCGTGGTAAGAGTAATTTGGCATATTGATTAAATTAACCGGGTTTGCTGCACCCGCACGCTTTAGGCTTAAAGAGGCGGATGTGCCGCGTTCGTGCATGTGTGGAGATCCGCCCAAGAACGTTACCGTTTTAAATTGGCTAGGCAATTGATAGCTGCATTCCAGCACATAATTTGGTGTTTTTGGCGGGATGTTTATGGTTAATCCGCCGAAAGCGACTACGCCCGCATCGTACTTCCTTAACTTGTCCGTGGTACAAAAGTCAAAACCAGAGCCGTCTTTTTGGTCGGGTAGCTTTTGGGATAGGTTGTAATGCAACTGCATCACGTAGTGAGTGACGCCTTTAGACTGAGGAAATCCTGCATCTTCCGGATACGTGACCGCTTTGCCACCCGGTGCCCAGCCCGTGACCAACTTCCATTGTCCCGAGCCAGTCATACCGCAGCGCTGCGGAGTGGAAGGGTAAGACTGTGGTGCTTCAAAAAGTAAGATGTGATGCAGAATCTTTGAGTTATCGATGAACGGAGCCAACTCAGTGATCTGTCTCCGGTTGGCGTTGTCGACGTCAAAGCCGTAACAAACATATTCGTTGAGAGGTGCGTCGGGTTTAATAGCGTAAGGTGCGGCGGGGCGCATTTTTTGATCCGGAGTGCAACTTAGTTGCGGGGTTTCATGGCTGTGCTCATGATCAGCTACCGATTCACAACTGTCGCTAGATTTGTTTGCGCCAGCTTTTAACCAGTTTTCTAGGGTTGAGATATCCGCAGCAGTCAGTGCGGTAGCTGGCGGAGGTGGCATGATGGAGCCGACCCCACGGACCCTGTCTAAAAGTAAGTCGCGAACTTTTTTACCTGAGCCTTTGGAATCAGCTTTGTCGAGTCCGTCCCATGTCACTAAAGTGCCTACGGCACCGAATTCAGGCTCTGCCCCGTGACATGAGGCGCAGTTCTTAGCGAGTACTGCGTAGACGTCGCAGGGAAGGCCAGATTTTACCTGGGCGTCAGCCGGGCTTTGAGTCGCGTTGCCACCGGGCGGTGCCTTGTTGTTGGTTGCCTGTCCCGATCCTGATCCTTTGCCCTGCTTTGAGCCGAAGTTGCCGGCGCTGTTGCAGGCTGCTGATAACGATAGGGCCAAGAGTATGGGGGGTAGAACTGGGCCAGTGAATTTTGACAGTTGCATATGGGTCCTCCGACACGGACATGTCGGAAATTCCAGAGCAAAACTTTAGCTTTTTTTATTACACAAATAAATCTGGGTGCGGGCACAACGTCCGGCCCGAGTTCAAGAATCAGACGCCAGATGACGAAATATCCTTTAGAGACAGTTGCTTAGGTTATGTTCTGGATCGCCAGCAAACAGGCCGCCATTTTATTCCGTGTCTCAAGCCATTCCTGTTCGGGGACCGAGTCGTAAACAAAACCAGCAGCAGCCTGCGTCGAAGCCCGGCCCTTAGCCACGTGTATCGTGCGGATTAATAACGTGGACCGTAGATTGCCCAGGGAATCGAACATGCCGAGGCTGCCGGCGTAAAATTCGCGGCCGACTTTTTCCAGTTCATAAATTAGCTGCATGGCGCGGATCTTGGGCGCGCCACTAACAGTTCCGTTAGGGAAGCTGACCTGCATGGCGTCGTAGGCGTCTTTGTCTGGCGGTAATGTCCCAACCACTTGGCTGACCATGTGAAAGACGTGACTATATTCTTCGACGGTCATGAGTTCTTCTACGCGCACAGTGCCTGGCGCCGCAATCCGACCAATGTCGTTGCGCGCTAAGTCTACAAGCATGACGTGCTCGGCTCTCTCTTTCTCGGATTCCACTAATTCGCTACGCATGGTCGCGTCACGCTCTGGTTCCCAGGTACGCCGCCTTGTGCCGGCGATAGGGCGATGGGTGATCTGCCGCGCCTGCACTCCCACCATCATTTCTGGCGATGCCCCGACTAGATGGTGCTCGCCCCATTTGTAGAAAAACATATACGGCGAGGGATTGAGCATCCGTAGGTGCCGGAAGATGTCGAACGGCCGTGCTGAGGTGTCGCAACTCAGGCGATTACTAATCTGGATTTGGAACACTTCGCCAGCTTTTACTGCTTCGAGGCAGCGCTTACCCAGCGTCAGAAACTCTGACTCCGTGAGCACCGCGTCAAAGCGCTGGAAATCTAGTGGAGCCTCAACGAGGTCTAGGGTAGGGCAGCGGTGTGGTTGTTCAAGGCGACTGAGCTGCTGGCGCAGAGCTGCGATTTCCTGATCGTATAGTTTGCGCAACGCAGTCTCGCCGCGCTCACTTGTTGGTACGGGGACGTTTCTGCCGACAAACAGCCGCCGTGATAGATGATCTACCACTAGAAATTGGCGCGGCAAAAAGAAAGCCGCATCCGGCACGCCTAAAGATTTTGGTGGCGGCTTGCCGATGCTTGGCTCTAGTGCCTGGCCAACGTCGAAGCCAAAAAAACCGGTAGCTCCCAGCATAGCAGCAGTGTCCGGGCCACCAAGGCGGATGCCTTTAGGATAAGCGGTTGCGACCTTCCATTTTTTCATCACTTCGCGCAGTGCGATAATTGGATTTTTAGCGGTTATATGCTGTGTAATGACTGTTTTTGTGTCTTCTGAATATTCGTTAAATTCGGCCGTTCCCGAGGCGCAGTCATGGATCGACCAAGTCCAAATAGGGTCAAAGCCGAGAAAGGAATAGCGGGAATTTGGCCCAGAGGCTGCGGATTCCAGCAGAAAGAAGTAAGGCTCGTCGACAAAGCGGTCGGCGTGGGTTACTGCGGTTTCGTGATCAAAAGCGACCGGTGTGCATAGGGCCACCATATCCGACGTTGCTGCTGCAGTCTGAAAGTCAGCAAATTCCGGTACTTTATGGATCAAGGTGGACACTCCCTGTGGCCAAACGCAGCAAAGATACAGTTAGATCATGCCACCGCCGACTACCGATTGCCACTGTCAGGACTCTTACTTGGGCCCATCAGCCGATAGACTTGCGGGCGCCTTCGTGACAACATCCGGAGAGCATTTCGGACTAAGGAGACCTGATGAATCGCTCGGCACTTGGCGCTAGTCGCTCCGCCCCCAAAGGGCCCCTGCTGATAACTGGCCTGACGCTGATACCCGAGCCCGGCCTTGTGCTGATGGATAGCGCACTGGTGATCTCGAACGGCGTGATTTCTGAGATGGGCCCAAGTGCCGCGGTGCAGGCGCGCCATCCAGAGATTGAACACGTGGACGGTAAAGGTTTCATGGCCGTGCCCGGTCTGATCAATGCGCACACGCATGTAGCGATGGGTTTCTTCCGCGGGTTAGGTCATGGCCAAGACGAAATGATCGAGCGCTTCTTTTTTCCGGCGGAGAAATCTCTCACACCTGAACTTCTGGCACCGCTAAGTTATTCGTACTTATACGGCGGTCTGGTCGCTGGGGTGACTTGCTTTGGCGATCACTATTACTTTAGTGAAGGCGTTGCTCACGCCATAGAACGCCTTGGAATGCGTGGCGTTGTCGGTGAGACGGTGGCAGATCTCGGCGGTGCCTTTCCGGGTCGCAGTGGTTGGGACCGCTGGCGCAAACATATCGAGTCCTGGCCCTATTCAGAGCGCGTGACTCCTTCTATTGCCCCGCATGCAGCCGATACAGTGTCAGAGCCACTGCTACGTGAGCTGGCTGAATATGCGAGCGCCAATAAGCTGCCGCTGCACATGCACCTGTCACAAACTCGCGGCGAATACCAAAGGGTGCAGCAGCGGGAGGGCTGTTCACCAGTGGAATTTGCCGAGAGTTGCGGGGCGCTGACGGACCGAACTTTAGCAGTGCACCTGATTACCAGTACGGCCAGTGATCACAAGATTTTGAAGGATCACGGCGTCACTGCCGGGATTTGTCCGGCGTCACAAATTATTTATGAACACCTCGCACCAATAGCTGAGATCATGCGTGCGGGTATTCCCATTGCCTTGGCTACGGACGCTGCAGCCAGCAATGATACGGCCGATCCACTGTCTGAGATGCGCCTCATGGCACTGCTCGCCCAGGACCGCGGCGTGCCGGAGGAGCACCGTTCTCCGGAGGAGATCCTGAGCATGACGACGGTTAATCCGGCGCGAGCTTTGGGACTGTCGGCAAAAGTGGGAACCCTGTCTGTCGGAAAGGCCGCCGACATCGTATTTCTCGCCAGCGATCTGAGCACGGAGCCATCGCCAAAGCCCGTCACCAATTTGCTCTTCAGTTACTCCAGTCGCAACGTTCGTCACGTTATGATCGACGGCGATTTTGCGCTATATAACGGCCGTACGACCAAAGTTAGTGAAGATGATTTGATGGCTGAGTACCAAGGAGCTGTGGCCGAAATTCACCGCCGACTCGGTGGTAAGCCAGAGTAGCCAGCAGTAATCGCTTGTATTTAGAGTAACGGAGTTAGGGTGAATCACGGACTACGCGCCTGTATCGATGATTTGGCTCGGGCTGGTAAGCTGACCCGCATTAAGGATGAAGTATCGCCAGACTTAGAGATGGCGGAAATTCAGCGCCGCGCCTATGCCCAAGGCGCTCCGGCTCTCCTTTTCGAACGTGTCACGGGGACGCCGTTCCCATGCGTCGCTAATCTTTTTGGGACCAAAGAGCGGGCTACTTATATTTTTCGCCACACGCTAGATCTGGTGCGGCAGGCTGTGCTGATTAAGGCGGATCCCGCAGCTTTTTTAAAGGGCGTTCCCGCAGGTCTTTTAAAAGATCCACTGCTCTATATGCGCCTGCCGATGGCTGGCCTGACGTCTTTACCAAAGAAAGTCTCGGCGAGCCGGGCACCGGTCATGCGTTGCAAAACGACGCTGAGCCAGCTCCCTGCGATCAAAAGCTGGCCCATGGACGGTGGGCCATATGTCACACTGCCGCAAGTTTTATCGCAGGATCCTGACCGCGCTGGACCGATGAACGTCAATGTCGGCATGTACCGGGTGCAAATTGCCGGCAATAATTTTATCCCTGATCACGAAATGGGGCTGCATTACCAGATTCATCGCGGGATTGGTGTCCATCACACCAAAGCTGCCGCGCGTGGGGAACCGCTGCGCCTGAGTGTGCTAGTGGGGGGGCATCCTGCCCACGCAGTGGCTGCAGTGATGCCACTGCCTGAGGGGCTGTCTGAGCTCGTGTTTGCTGGGATGCTCGCCGGTAGGCGCTTCCGCTACGCTATGGACCAGGGGCACATGATCGGGGCTGAAGCTGATTTTTGTATCGTAGGGACGATTACGGGCGAGACGAAACCAGAAGGCCCCTTCGGTGATCACCTCGGCTACTACAGTCTGACTCATGATTTTCCCTTGATGCAGGTTGAGGCGGTCTATCACCGTCCCGACGCTATTTGGCCCTTGACGGTGGTGGGACGGCCACCGCAAGAGGATACGACCTTTGGTGAGCTGATTCATGAAATCACCGGACCGATGGTGCCGGTGTCTCTACCCGGCGTCAGTGCTCTGCACGCGGTGGATGCAGCGGGTGTTCATCCGCTATTACTCGCGGTGGGATCTGAGCGCTATACACCCTATAAATCAAGTAATGACACCGGACCGCAGGAGTTGCTGACGCAGGCGAGTGCCATTCTTGGCTTCAATCAATGTTCCCTCGCCAAGTATCTGCTGATCATTGATGGCAAAGATACTCAGGCTCCGAGTATCGACGATACGGCGCACTTTCTCACCCACGTACTGGAACGCATCGACCTAAGTCGTGATCTACACTTTCATACGCGCACTACTATGGATACGCTGGATTACTCGGGAGAGGGCCTTAATCAAGGCTCAAAGCTAGTGATCGCGGCCACAGGACAGCCGCGTCGTCGGCTCACAAGTGCGGTCCCACCGTCGCTTAATTTACCAGCGCACTTCAAAGATCCTCGGCTTGCCCTGCCAGGAATTTTGCTTGTAAACGGTCCTCAGTTTAGAAATCATGGCGACGGTAGTATTGATGTGTTGACAGCGCATTTAGCTGATCAAAATCTGGATGGCGTGGCCTTGATTGTCGTCTGTGACGACAGCGAATTCTGCAGCCGTTCGTTAAATAATTTCTTGTGGGTGACTTTTACGCGCAGCAATCCATCGCATGATTGTCACGGCGTACGCAGCTTTACTCGCTTTAAGCATTGGGGCTGCGAAGGTCCCTTGGTGATTGATGCGCGGCTTAAGCCTCATCATGCACCACCGCTAATCGAAGATCCGGCAGTGACGCAGCGCGTGGATGAAATGTGCCGCAAAGGTGGCAGTCTGCACGGGATTATCGAGTGAAGCTATAGGTGTCGATATTGCGTCGTGGCCGGTGAGGTTCCGAACCGTCATGACTGCTCACCTATTTGGATATACTCATCTGATATTAAAGGTGATTTATAATTTTTATGATTTTCTCCTAAGGTCGACCAGCGCTCAGCCGATACCCTGACAGGCCAGACCAGTCTGGTCCGTTCACAGGAGATCACGAGCGATGGCTGGGCGACTCAAACATATCGCGAGACTGGTGTACACCATCGTTGATGGTGGCCTGGAGCAGCGTGTCGTCCTAAAGCATGCGGAAAGTGTAGATTTAGAGTCACCAGTGAGCGATAGCGTCAGAGCAGCTGTTCGCTTGCGTCGACTGTGCGAGCGCCTGGGGCCGACCTTTGTCAAGTTTGGACAGTTTCTCGCGCTGCGTCGTGATCTTTTTTCGGACGAATTTTGCACGGAACTAGCAAAGCTGCACAGTAATGTAGCGCCCTTTCCTGCCGCCGAAGCTAGACGAATCATTGAAGCAGAGTTGGGGAAGAATATCGAGGCTGTGTTTGCATCTTTCGATGACAACCCTGCTGGGTCTGCAAGTATTGCTCAAGTTCACTTTGCCGTCCTCAAGACGGGAGAACATGTTGCGATCAAGGTGCAGAGGCCCGGAGCCGAAGAACTTATTCGCTCCGATCTTGCCGTACTGACCTTTGTGGCAAAATGGTTGGACCGCATCCTTGCGATCCGGCGCAAGACGGTCTTTCATGAGATCGCGCGTGACTTCGGTAAAGTCACCACTGCTGAAGTGGATTTCCTTTGTGAGGCAGATTTCGCCGATGATCTAAAGAAGGCCTTGGTGGTCGTTCCTACTGTCTATGTGCCCATCGTCTATCGAGAATTGTCGACGCCTCGCATACTAGTCCTAGAGCGTCTATTTGGAACTCGGCTGGACGAGTTTAAGAGCGCAGATGATGTCTATGCCAAGGGTATCGATCCGCATGACATAGCTGCAACTTTGAGTTTGACTCTGACGAGACAGCTGTTTGATTTTGGCCTCGTGCACCTAGATATGCATCCAGGGAATGTATTTGTCTTAGATCGCGATCGAATCGGACTAGTAGATTTTGGCATGCATGTGCGTTTACCGAAACAGATGCGTTGGACACTACTTCGAGACATGTTTCTGCGATTAAATGGCTCGTACGAAGAATGGTCCGCGGAATTCCTCAAATTAATGCAACCGGGTCGGCACACTAATATCGAAGCACTCCAGCGGGATTTGATTCGCTTTGCTCGAAGTAACGATGGCAAGTCTCTTACAGAGAGCTCGATGGCGAAGAAGATTTTCGGCACCTATCATATTATGCGGAAGCACCGCTGTAGCGCGCCGACCTTGCACTTGATGGTGTTCATGCGTGCTGTACTTGCCGCTGAGGGTATTTGTATGGGCATTTGCCCTGACTATGAACCCATCGTTGATTGGCGCGATAATATCAACGCATTGATAGAGGAGCGCCTCAGCAAGCCGCGAATGCGATCATCGTTATCTCAAGCTATCCCAGATATGTTAAGGGCCGTTGATCTGTCCTCCGAGATCAGCCACACACTCCTAATGATCATGGAGACAGTCAGGACTTCCCCGGCTATCGACGAGTTTTTCGCGCAGAAGAGTTTCGTCAGTAGCCTTCGGGTGCGCTTGCGTGTGAGGGACGCTGTCACGGTAACCATTGCCATTATGGTAGGTTATCTAGTTATGCGTGCTTGAGGGGTGCGGGCGTCGAATACGCGAATTGGTGGCAGCCTCGTTGAGCAATATGCTAAGGATGGGGCCTGCTATCAATTTAGGGGTGTATTTCCGGTGGAATTTTACGACCGACTTAAAAGCCAGCTCGATCAGTTTCATACCTGGCCGTCGCAGTACGTGTTCAAGTTTATTGTCCCTGCGGAAAGACAGGAGGAGTTGCTTTCGCTACTGCCCACTGGGCAGATCGAGCAGAAGCTGTCCAGCACTGGAAAATACGTATCGGTCACCCTCAAGGCGATGATCAGCGACTCTGAGCAGGTCATCGCTGTGTACCAGAGGGCGGGTCAGATCCAAGGCATTGTTTCCTTGTAAGGACAGTGGTAAAGAACGCTGCCGCGCGGCAGCGACCTAAGGGATAGTAATCAGTCCGGATTAGCGACGGATATGGGCTAGGGATACAGAGTCGATGAGTTGTTCCATTCTCAATTTTTATAAGTTTGTTTCCTTAACAAATCTTAAGGAAATTCAGGACCTTTGGAAGGCCCAGGCGAAAAGTTTGGGTCTACTCGGAACGGTGCTCCTGGCGCCTGAAGGTGTGAACTGCGGCCTAGCTGGACCACGCGAGGCCCTCACGACTTTCCTCGAATTTGTCGAGCGGGACAGCCAATTCTCACAGCTAAATCCAAAGTGGAGTGAGGCCCCACAGGCACCGTTTAGACGCCTTGAGGTCAAAGTTAAGCGTTGGATTATTCGCTTTGTTGAGCAAAAAGATCCGGATGTGCCCAGCATTCTTGGCGCTGCCCGCATGAACCCGGCTGAGCTTTGCCAGCGACTCAAAGAATCATCTGCTGACTTTATCGTCGTTGATACGCGTAATGACTACGAGACCGAGGTGGGGATGTTTGAGGGGGCTGTGCGCCTGCCCATCAAGACCTTCACTGAGCTTCCAGATGCCTTCCTCGAAGCATTTGCCGAGCACAAGGATAAGACTATTCTTTTTTACTGCACGGGCGGTGTCCGCTGCGAAAAAGTGGTGCCCTGGGCAGTCGAGCATGGTTTTACCAAGGCCACACAACTGGATGGCGGCATCCTCAAGTATTTTGAGGAGATGGGAACCGAAGGCTATCAAGGCGACTGCTTCGTCTTTGATGACCGTTCGCTAGTCGATGGCCAGCTCCAAGCACCTGAGGTAGAGGATTGGTTCGGTCAGGTACTAAATAAATAATAGTCTATGATAATCAATGCCTAAATACTCGTCGTCCTCTTGTAAATCCACAAATTGAATCGCCCGGACTCCTGAATTTGTCGCCGCATCCGGCAACTGACTAATGATCCGGCTTCACGTTCCGATAATCGGGATATGGAGAAATACCTAAAAATATTTCGACAGTTGCCTCGCAATCACACAGCCTATGCTGGTTTGATTGGGACCTGGCTGGCTATGTTGGTCGTCGTAGCCAATTTGGGCCTTAGTCAGTACCTAGAAGATCACATCGCAAACAGAATTGAGTTTCGTGCCCGGTCCTTAGTCAAACTAGAGCCGCCACTGGATCCCAGGATCAAGATTCTGGCTATTGATGACGTTACTGCTGCCATGATGGGGCAAGTGCGATTGCCGCCGAAAAAATTGGCGGATTTGTTGACCGCGATTGATGCGCGTAAGCCAGCTGTGATCCTGATTGATGCCATGTTTTCGCAGCGCCAGGAAGTATCGGGCGACGATGTTTCCCCAATCAAAGATATAGCAAAGTTAAACACGCCAATTGTTGTCGGCGCTTTGGTGTCACCAAATCAAATTAATTTCCGCAGCGAAATGAGCAAAGACGCATTCATGCCGGCATGGAATCAGATTAGCGCTATGCCCGCCGCTATAAAGACACAACTTGGTGCCAAGATTTATGGCCCAGATGGTGCATTCGCTGTGGCCTTTAGGCGCGTCGGCCATTTCATGGAAAGTTCAAGTCGAGGTTTTGAGCCAGCTATTAATGTCGACGCAGGAACGGTGATCCCGCATCTTAGCCTCTATGCTGCCAAAGACCTGCGCATCGACGATACTGGGATCAGTATCAACCACGAACACTTATCGCTCGACCGCAATGGCTCAGTGCCTGTTGATTACTTAAGCAGCAAGCAAATAGTGTCTCGCATTAGGTCTCTCGGCCAATTCTTTGCTGGCAACACGGCCTACCTCGAATCAATATCTCCCGGTGATATTGTCATGATTATGACGCAGTATTCGAGTGGTCAGACTCAGTTTCTTGACTCTCCATTCGGCCTAGTTCCGGCGTCCTGGGTGCTCACAGCGAATGTAAATAGTGTTGTGCGCGGAGGTTGGCTGAAATTTTCAGGATATTTAAATTTCATTCTATTTGGATTGGCTCTGCTAGGCATCGTGATTGGATGGCGAGCACCTCCGTCTCGCTTCTTTCTATGGTTGATTTTTGTCACATCAAGCGTCGTAATGTTCGCTATCTTTATGTTTATTTGGGTCCAGACCATAGTGCCTTGGGTGTTGCCGATTATCGGATTTATTGGATCAGCGGTTTTGGCCTATGCTGCTCAGCGGCAGATAGAAAGCACAAGGCGCATCTATCTTGAATCCGAGCGGCAGACGGCTGCTGTACTCCAGCGAGATTTTTTGCCGCCAGCTAATAAGGAACACCCACTCTTCGATCTTGCTGTTGGGTATCATGCAGCAGAAACAATCGGCGGTGATTGGTATTCTTATGGAGTGATCGAAGACCGATGGTTATATCTGCACCTCGGCGATGTCACGGGACATGGAGCTGCTTCGGCAATGTTAGCGTCTTTTGCCAAGGGTGCCACCGATATGCTCCACGAAGAGCATAAGAGCAAATATAAGCGACCAGCGCCTCTGGGACTGGTTCATGATTGTCTGAACCGCATTATCCAGTCGCGTGCATCAGAACAACTTTACATGACTCTTGTGTCGCTCACTGTTGATCTGCATACCGGTGAATATGTCTACCTTAATTCTGGCCATGAGCCCGCCTTGCTTCTAGGTAGCGGCAAAGTAACTCCGTTGACGCTCCATGGCCCATCTGTCCTAGGTCACTCGCTCGAGTCTCAAGATGTGGCTTCGGAATCAACGAGCTTAGGTGATAAACAAACGATCATACTTTATTCTGACGGACTTTTGGATGCCTCAAGCCCCCCCGGCAAGAAAGCAAGTGTACGCCTGTTGACTAAGCTTTTACAGGGCTCCGAGGCTTCAGATGCAGCTAAAATTAGGCAGCTCCTTGAAATGCGCTCTGGACTGCATCCTGCTGAACCGAATGCACGCAAATTAAATGACGACGTCACTTTTCTCGTAGTTCACTTGCGGACAAAGAAGGTGGCTTAAAAATGTCTGTTTAATTTGGGCTGGCCTGTAGCATTAACGTACCGCCCGATTTGGGGCTAATATCGATCTGGATCACAGCGTTCATCATGCAGGGTGTCACACTGCTGCCAACGAACGTAAGATCATAGGTGGTCGGAGTTCCTGCAATAGCGCGTTCCGCTTTTAGCGGTGTGCAGGAGGTGGTGTTGATTGTGCTCCATTTCCAGGTACTAGCGACAGTTTTAAGTTCCAGTGCTACACCTGTATTCGAGTAGACTTGGCAGATGGTTTTTAAGGAAATACTTGTTACTTGAAGTAACCTGCTGCATTCCAGGACGGCGTCAATTAAAGGTGCATCGGTAAGGGCTGAAACGCCAGAAGTCGGCATTGTACTGCTGCCAGACCCGGTATTAAAACCGCTCTGTTTCTGGCCCACGACTCCCTTATACCCACCAACCATAACTGGAGTGCTCGCCAAGTCGGACGATCCGTCACCTCCTTCGGGCAAAGGAGGAGCAATTTGAGTGTGAGCACTGCCCGCGATCAGAAAAGGCGTTGAAGCCTCGGGCCCTGCGTCAGATCCGGATCCCGAGGCTGCATTTTTCTGATCTCCAGCAGCAGCAACAGGAGCAGCTCCGTTACCCGCAGCTTGCCCATTGCTGCTCTTCAGATTTGATTGGCTGTCGTTACCGGGTGAAGCTGTGTTTTGACCGCCGGTCCGGTTATTGTCCGCAGTTTGAGGCGAAGTGCTGCACGACACCGTGAGATAGGTGCTTATGGTGGTAAAGAAGATAGTCATCAGGTGCTTGTGCATGGTTGCTCCTATTGAGTCTATGCATTGGTTTCGACATTATTTGCCGAATACTTAAGCAATTACGAAATTCCCAATGGGGTCAGGCACTTTGGGTAACGTTTTGAAAATACTAAAAGCTACTTTCTTAGACTGGGCGATATGGAGCCTGCTTCTTCCACAAAATTAGCCAGCATCTTCTTACCGTGCTCCGTCAACACACTTTCGGGGTGAAACTGCACGCCCTCGATCAGTAGGTCGCGGTGTCTTAGGCCCATGATCATTCCGGACTCTAATTCCGCCGTCACCACCAACTCTTTAGGTAAGGTCTCACGCTCAACTATCAGCGAATGATAGCGCGTCGCTTTAAACGGACTCGGTAAGTCGCGGAAGACTCCAGCACCGCGGTGATGAATCGCACCGACTTTGCCATGCACTGGTAGGTCGGCACGGACGACTTTGCCGCCAAAGGCTTGGCCTATAGCTTGGTGACCGAGGCAAACGCCTAGAAGTGGAATGCGCGCTGCCGCAGCCGCTTTGATCAGCTCCAGACAAACTCCCGCCTCGTTCGGGGTCGATGGTCCGGGTGAGAGGACAAAAGCGGTTGGCTGCATCGCGACTAAACTAGCTGCATCGTGAGCATCGTTGCGGCAAGTGATGACTTCGACCTGGAGCTCCTGCAAGTACTGCACGAGGTTGTAGGTAAACGAATCGTAATTATCGATCATCAAAATGCGAGTGTGTTTGTGGCGTGGTTGTTCTGCATGCGCCTGATCACGACTCATGTGCCGGACTCCGCGGTCGCGATGCTGCCGCCGAGTGCGAGGAATCTCTGCTCAAACTCTTCTTTAACCAGACGCTCACCATAACCAGTTTGTTCCTCCAGAACATCCGCAAGGATCTGGCGCGTAGTCAGCGGATTAGCGAGCACTACTCTAAATACTGTGAGTAGTTGGCCGCCTTGAGCTGCACTTTCCAATCTCGTCCGCGAGACAAAGGTCTTGCCAGCGGTGCGCTGTTCTTTTTGGACCGACTCGGTGAGCTCGCTAAGTAGCTCGTTTGCTGCCCGTTTCTGCTCGTCGGTTCCGTGCGTAAATATGGGCTTAGCAACGGCCGGCACGTAGCGATAGGTCAGGATGTTGGTTTGCGGTTCCGTGACGACTTCAAAGCACTGGGTGGCTGTGATCATCTTGGCAAATTGGCCCGCTTTACCGATGCCTAAATCTATGAGTAGTTCGTAGCCACGTTTGCCGATGATGTGTAGCGCAGAATGTACGAGCATTGCCATGCCGGGGCGCGTGCCCTCGAGAGTATGCTTACCAATATCGCGGGAACCCTGTCTGATGATGTAATTGGCGTGGTGTTCGACAGAGTTTAGTGAGGCTGGGTCTTTAAAGATGACCATGCCCGCGCCCACTGGCACATAGAGTTGTTTATGGGCGTCGATGGTCACAGAGTCTGCACGTTCGATGCCTTTGAGTATGTGCTTATAGCGCGCAGAAAACAGCGTCGGGCCACCCCAAGCTGCATCCACATGAAAATGCGCCTGCGCCTCAGCCGCGATATCTGCCATCTCGCTTAGTGGATCAACGCTGCCGGTTTCCGTCGCACCAGCGATACCAATGATGGCCATCACGCCGATGCGTCGGCTCTTCAGTTCGGCAATTTTTTGTCGCAATGCGTCGACATCTATTTGATGCTTCGCGTTGATGGCTACTGCCTGCAATTGCTTTTGACCTAGACCGAGCAGGTCGGCGGTCTTACGCAATGAGTAGTGGCCACGTTTCGATACGATGACGGCAAGATCGTCGTAGCCATAGTGCCGAAGTGCTGCCGGCAGACCTTCTACAGCGACACCAGCAAAATCACCGCGCGGCCCCAGCATCCGGTTACGAGCTGACCAGAGTGCTGTTACATTCGCAATCGTACCGCCTGAGCAAAAGACTCCAAGCGACTGCTGAAAGCTCTGCGTCCATTGATCGTAGAAAGCATCATCACGCTCATAAACGAGGCGATGCAGGATACCTATGACTTGACGCTCCAGTGGCGTGAAGGCTTTCGACGTCTCGATCTTTACGACGTTCTGGTTCAAGGTCATCATGATCTTGGCCAACGGCATCATAAAGTATGGGAGAGCTGAGGTCATGTGACCGATAAAGCTCGGCGAGGATGTGCGCACAGACTGCGCCACTACTTTATTTAAAAGGAAATCCACCTGCTCCGAAACGAACAGAGGATGCTCGGGTAGTTTTGTTTCTTGGAAGTCGCGCTCGAGATTGGCCGGAGCAATGTCGCCAGCAATGACGCGGTCTTTGAGAAAGCCAAGTAAGTTTTCCGAAATCTCGCGGTCGAGGCGAACCAGCGTCGATTGCTCGTTCTCCGGCAGCGTAAACACCCGACGCATGGTGTCGAGGTTGGCCTCTGCGTGCTTCATGACTTCGGATTTCGTAGCCGTTCCTTGGCCAATCGTGGTCATGGAGAGTCTCGTTTGATCTCGTGGACCAGGCCGAGCAAACCGACGTCACTAGCTGTGAAGGTGAAGGCCAACTCCCAACCCGCATTAGTCCGTGCGCGCCTGACTAGGCGGCCGCTGACCAGTGGGGCGGGTAGGTGAGAGGTGTCATGGTCCAGTTGAATGTCGTACAGATCGCCTTCGGCCAAAAGTGCTTCGGCATCGACATTCTCACGGCGTGTCTCGTTACTAGTGGCCGCGGGCAATTGGGCGCAGAGGCCAGTTCTCGATAAATTCAAACCGCGCAGAGTAACCACGAGGCGCCACGGATCAAAATTGACCATGACTCGCACCTGCCCGTCGTATGGGTAACGTTCCTCACGGGGAGTCTGATTTAATCTCGTGTTTGCTGACTGGTACATAAGCGATCGGCCTCCGGCCGGCTGAGACTAAAGAGGAATGCAGCTATTGGCAAGCTGCGGCTGCAGCCACGGCTTGGCTTTCGTTGGTACGCAGTAAGTCCGCGACTTTATCAGCAATCTCGGGGCGGTAGAGCATCTCAAAATGACCAATGTCATGCATGGGTATCGCGGTCACTTGCGGGCTAGGCGGCGTCGGATGAAATACCCCCTCGCCGTCTTTGGCGATCTGATCACGCCTGGAATGGACGCAGTAAATCTTAAGAGTTGAAGGTACTTCGGCGTTTTTGAGGTCGCTGAGAAAGGCCGACCCAGGGCGCATTTGGCCGACATCGCGCCAGAGAAAGCCGAGGGGGGTGACTAGCGCCAAATACGTTAGCCATGTCCCTTCATAGGGCGTTCCCATAGTGATGATTTTGTCGCAGTAGCGGTGGCCGCCCAGCTTAAGAGCCCACCACAGGGCTACGAGACCACCTTTGGAGTGGGCAACAATTTGAATTTTTTTGAAACCGTGGCGTTCAAATTGCCGTTTGATTTTGTAATCGATGAAGTTCGCCGTTTCGACTATGTCCGCGGTAAAGAAGGTCCCGAGTAGGCCGCCAAGATTGAATGACATCACCTGATGGCCGCGTAGGGTTAAATGCCTCTCTAGCTGGGTCATCGTGCGGCGCGAGGAAAAGAAGCCATATAATAGCAGCACCGGTGTCTGATCTGGATCAAAGACGCGGCGCTTAACGATCTCGTTATTGGTGCGCGCTTCGTAGCGGATTTCGGCCAGCACCGCTTTGAGTCGTTGCCACATGCCGCTGCCATTTTTACGGCTTATGAATTCAAAAATTAGAAGTGGTACGATGATGCTCACGGAGGTGAGCTCGAGCAGAGTCATCGTTGATCCGATCGCCGTTTCTGCCGGATCCACTAATTTGGCGTACAGGTAGGCCTCGGGCAAAACGCCAATAAAGGAGGCTATGGCGACACTGCGCAGGCGAAAGTCGAAGGCGCCGAACAGAAAACTTAGGACGTCAAACGGCATGACGGGCAACAATCGCGCCGCGAAAACCGCCTTATAATCTTGTGACCGAATGAATTTAAACGTCGCGGGAAGATTGTTGCTCAGCCACGGTTTGGTGTAACGCCGCCCGAGTAGTTTGCCGATGCCAAAGACGCTCAGGCAAGATAGTAAACTCCCAACAGCGGTGAGCAGTGTGCCTAGCCATGGTCCAAAGGCTTTGCCGCTGAGTATGGCCATAAAGGCCAGTGGCGTGAAGACAAAGGGACGAATTGCCGACAGGATAAGAAAGGTGATCACGCGCGGGCCCTGATCTCCCGCCAAACAAGAGTCTAGAGAGTCACTGCAGAACTGATGCCAGAAGAAGAAGGCAAAAACAAATAGGCACGCTAAGATCGCCAATTCAACAGCGAGCACGGCGCGAATCTGTTTAAAATGAGGAGTGATGCTCAATAGGGTGGCCGTATTGGCGCGAAGGATGCGCCCCCAGATGACAGGCTGTGAGGCCGATAAGCGACCTAAGGCCCATTAGGAGATCTTTCTAACATGATACCACGTCTAGCCATGTTGCTGGGTATAGCCATCGGGTTGGTAGCGTTAGGTAGTGGCATAGCTACTGCAGAAACATCGTCAGCAAAGGCAGATCCTGTCGCTGCAAGGCGTCAGACTGTGTTGCAAGTCGCCAGTAAGTTGCTCGACGAGGCTCAAGTGTCTTACGTCTACGGGGGTCATCAGCTTGGCGACAGTGCCAGCTGCGAGGCTTGTAATCAGTGCCTTACCGAGCGTCGTCCTGCGGCAGCCCAGAGGCTCAAGGAGTGTGCGATTTGCCGCGAGTGTAGTCTGGATTGCAGCCATTTTACCTCTCTTGTGTTTGGCACGGCTGGTCTGCCATATCCTTATCTCGAGACTGCGCGGATGCTGAGCCTGTCTGGGGCATCTCTGCAAGAGCGGTATCAGTTAGTCGATGTCGGCGACGAACCAAGGCGGGCCGTCCCTGGAGATTTATTGGTATATGACGGTCACGTGGTGCTGCTGGAACGTGTTCATCCTCCGCGTGTGGCGCTGGGACGTAGCGAGTTGGGGCATGGTTCGTCGGCCCCAAACGCTGTCATGCAAGATACGCTGACGCGGGGCGATGTCGTCCACGCCACGGGGGGCGGGGCAATAAGGCGCCCCGGCGAAGGTATTCAGCGCGAACGCTTTGTCGACCTTGGACACTTTCGTGGTCCACTGAGACGCGTGCTGCGGCACGTGTTGCTAGCGGCGCCGCAAATCGGGACGCCGCCGAGCAGCGAGGCGCATTTGCAGCCGAGCTCGGAGCGTTCTCGGCCGTCTCCAGCGTGGCCGCCGAGGGGGCGCCTGCGCCCCGTACTCAAATCAAGCGGTGAGGATAGTTGAATTTCCCGCGCTAAGCAGCTAGTCTGGGGGATAATTTACGGGAAAATTCCCCGGTACACCCAATGTTACCAGACTGTTAATGAGGCTAGCGCATGTACTCTACCACCGATTTCAAAAAAGGCGTGCAGATTGATTTCAAGGACCAGGCGTGGACGATTGTCGACTTTCAGCACGTCAACCCAGGTAAAGGCGCGGCTTTCACGCGGACGAAGCTAAAGAATTTAGAGACGGGAAGGGTGATCGAAGCGACCTTTAAGTCGGGTGATAAGGTCGGTATCCCTGATGTCGAAACTAATGCCATGCAATATCTCTACAACGATGGTGAAAACTTCACCTTCATGGATCAGCAGAGCTACGACCAAGTTCAGTTGACGAATGATGAGATTGGCGACGCTAAAGACTACATCATCGAAAACAGCGTTGTTAACGTGACCTACTACAAAGGTAAGCCGGTAACTGTGGCCTTGCCTAACTTTGTTGAAATGAGCGTGCGGGAAACTCAGCCCAACATCAAGGGCGACACCTCTGGCGGCGGCGGTAAACCAGCCGTCATGGAAACTGGCCTAGTCGTGACGGTTCCCTTCCACATCGCTGAAGGTAACATGCTCAAAATCGATACGCGTACCGGTGAATACGTTGAAAAGGTGAAATAACTTATGAAGCTTGAAACAATAGAAAAAGTGATTGAGTTAGTGCGTCGCCACGGTATTCATCAGCTTGAAGTCGAAGACGAGACGTTACGCATCAGCGTGATCGCAACGGCTCCAAGTGTACCAGCGGGCATGTCTCTAATGTCCTCTGCGGCCTATATGCAGCCCGCTGCTGGCGCGGCTGTGCAGGGTGCACCCGCTGCGGCCACAGTAGGTGGTAAACCTGCAGCACCCGCGTATAGCGGTCGCGTCCTCAAGTCGCCTTTCGTGGGCACTTTCTATCGCTCATCATCACCGGGCTCCGACAGCTTTGTCGAGGTCGGCAAGCGGGTGAAAAAGGGTGACACCCTCTGCATCATCGAAGCGATGAAGTTGATGAACGAAATTGAGGCGGAATTTGACGGTGTGATCAAGGAAATCTTGGTCGATAATGAGCAGCCTGTAGAGTTCGATCAACCGCTATTCGTGTTGGAATAACGCTAAAGATGAAAAAAGTACTCATTGCCAACCGTGGCGAGATAGCCGTGCGTATCATCAGGGCCTGCCGCGAGATGGGGCTCAAGACAGTCGCGATCCACTCGACAGTGGACCGCGATTCACTGCATGCTAAGCTGGCAGATGAAAGCATCTGCATCGGGCCTGGTCCTAGCGTGCAAAGCTATCTCAGAATTCCATCGGTCATGAGTGCTGTCGAAGTCTCGGGGGCCGATGCGGTCCACCCCGGCTACGGCTTTTTGTCGGAAAATGCGGAATTTGCTCGCATTTGCCGCGAGTACAAAATCAACTTTATCGGTCCCGATCCGGAGCACATCTTTGCGCTCGGTAACAAAGTCGAGGCCCGTGCCTTGGCGGCGCGTGCAAACGTCCCGATGCTGCCGGGCAGCAGCGGGGTAGTGCGTACCGACGAAGAGGCGTTCGCTATCGCCAAGCAAATTGGCTATCCGCTGATCATCAAGGCCGCGGCAGGCGGTGGTGGTCGCGGAATGAAGGTGGTGACGCGGGACGAAGACTTGTCGCGCCAATTTCAATTGGCGCAGGTCGAGGCCCAGGCTGGCTTTGGTAACCCAGACTGCTTTATCGAGCGCTACTGTGCGCGTCCGCGCCATATTGAGATCCAATTAGTCGCGGATAAACACGGGAATTATGCTCACCTTGGTGAGCGCGACTGCTCGATTCAAAGGCGCCACCAAAAACTGGTAGAGGAAGCCCCAAGCCCAGTCATGACGCCTGAGCTGAGGCAGCGCATTGGCGATGCGGCCCTCCGCTTAGCTAAAGCTGTCGGTTATGTGTCGCTTGGCACCGCTGAATTTCTCCTCGATGAAGATGGCCAGTTTTACTTCATGGAAGTGAATACTCGGGTGCAGGTTGAGCACACGGTCACAGAACAAGTGACCGGCATTGACTTAGTCAAGGAACAGATCAGAATTGCTCAGGGCGAGCGCTTATCGTTCACTCCTGATCAGGTCAAGATCACAGGTCACTCCATGGAGTGTCGGATCAATGCCGAGGACCCGACGACCTTTGCTCCTTGGCCAGGTAAGATCACTGCCTACCATGAACCAGGTGGACCCGGCGTTCGCGTAGATAGCATGGTTTATGCGGGCTATACGGTGCCTAGCCAGTACGACTCGATGATTGCTAAGCTGATCACTACGGGGCGCGACCGCGAGGAGTGTATGCAGCGGATGCGCCGTGCCCTAGCTGAGATGAAGGTGGACGGTATTCGAACGAATATCGCCTTCCACGAACGCTTACTGGCTAACGAACAGTTCCAAAAGGGTGCGGTTCATACCAAGTTTCTCGAGACTTTAGGCAAGTGATAATGGGCTAGCCTCTAGCGGTAGCTGCTTGGCTGTCGCTGATGATTGTTTTGGCCACTTTATTACCGCTTTCTACCGCCCCGTTCATGTAGCCCGAGTATTCGCTGCTACAATGTTCGCCGGCAAACAGCATGCGACCGGATAATTCCGCTTCGCCAGCTGCGCCGTTCATTGTGGTGTATTGCCCAGGCAGCAAGCAGGTATGAGAGCCAAGAGTAAATGGATGCGATGCCCAGTGTTGCAGGAGCTTACTTCCGTCAAATTCCTGCCGTGTCCCGGTGAATATGGCATCGAGATCGGCGAGAGCTTCTTGCTGCAGGCCTGCTGAAACGACTAGTCCACGTCTACCGCTTGGGTAGGTCGTGATAATTCCGGATGGACCAGGTTGTAAGCCGCTCGTCTCCCAAAAACATTGGCTGGCGTAATCCGTGTAAACACTTCCTGATGACTTGCGGAGGCCTGTGCGCCAGGGGCGAGATTTAAATCCCAGCATAAACTTAGCACTAGTGCCGTAGCCCCACTCGTTGATGGCAGCCTGCTTGGCAGGTGATAAAGCGAGGCCTTTTAAGTCGACGAGACGCAGAGTGCTAAACGGCAGGGCCATGATCACGCGGTCTGCCTTCACTTCCACAGTGCGGCCATTCTGGTCAAAAACTAGGTTAAAATGGCTGCCTTTATCTCTTACAGCCACCAGTCGATGTTGAGTATAGATGGGTGTTGCATCTTTGATCGCTTTGGTAAGAGCTCTTGGGAGTCGCTCACTGCCGCCTTTGATTCGCTTAGACTCATCACTTTCGCCGTAAATTTGTAGGCCTTCGTCTGAGCTTGGATTGAACAGAGTCAAGAAATTGAGGGCCGATTGCTGATCGCAGTCGCGTCCGAACATACCAAGATATGTTACTGACAAAAGATCTTTCAACCATTGGTCGACCTCTAGTGAGGCGAAATATTGAGCTAGGGTAGTGTGATCTAAGCGGATGACGTTTGGGTTCCGGCTAAGTCGACTTCGGTACGTTGGTACGGCTACAGAGTCACTTAGTTTCAGCACTTCAGTATCGCGCACAATTCTCTGAGCTAGAGGCTCAAAGGCAGCAATAATTTCTTTTTCGTCTCGGACCTTTCCTCCAAACAGGAAGATGTCTTTAACGAGTCCTTGATTTTCATTCAAATCCTGAATCTCTAAATCTAGTTCCTCGCAAAGTGCGATCAAATCGGCATGGACCGAGTCCACAAGTTCGCCGCCACGCTCGCAAAACATGCCGTCAGAATTAAATTTTTCTTGGGTGTACATCCTGCCACCGAGGCGGTCGCTCCCTTCATATATGCAAGTTTTGATATTTGCTTGAAGCAGTCTATAAGCGGCAGTTAAGCCGGCAGTACCGCCGCCGACTATGACAATTCGGCCAAGACTTGCCGAACCGCTGCTCGCTAGTTGGCTGCTGTCACGCCCCGTGGTTCTGCAACCACTCAACAGGGCGGACGCGCCGACTAGTCCATAACCAGTTCCGCGGAGAAAGCCGCGGCGACTATACGAAGGAGAATAGCTGCTTAAGCGCGCGACTTGACGCCACTGTGGGTCTAGGATCTGGTTGATCTGCTCCCAGGAAAGGCGGCCCTGCTCTTTCGCAATTGCCAAGCGAAGTAGGCGGGTAGTCCGTCTGGCTAGGGTGGTCCGTGCCATTGTTGCTCCTGAGGCCTGGTGCCGCAGTTTGGTACTAAATTTTAACTTAGCCTGAGAATTATTCAGAGCAGGAAGTTCGTCGTCAGAAATCGCGACGAATCTTTGTCCAAGATGCCCCGTACCACAGTCTTACCCACACTATCTTGTTTGGTCGCAACCATAGACCTAATGCTAAAAGAGCGTAAAGCGTCATGAACGCTTAATGTACCCTCTGCTGAGCTCTTTCTTCCCGTGAACGGAAAAACATCTGGCCCCCGTTGGCACTGCGTATTTAAATTAATGCGACACACCTGGTTCACCAGGCGATCAACTAATGGTCCCACGACTTCTGGATCGTGGCCAAAGATACTTACCTGAGCACCGTACTGTGACTCCACGATGTACTGCTCAACTTCACTCAGATCATCGTAAGTGTGAACGGGAATCACCGGTCCAAATTGCTCTTCTATCGCAATTTTTGCTGTCAATGGAACATCGGTCAGAACAGCGGGGTGAAAGAGCGTGCCCTCAACTTTGCCACCGTGCTCGGGATTTGCTAGCACGGCACCGAGGCTGATGGCATCTTTAATCAGATCTGTCAAATAGGCTGGCTTAGCTGTATCGGGCAGAGGTGTTAGCTGCACGTTTGGCTCCCAAGGCATGCCACACTTCAAACTTTCCACCTTGCGAACTAAAGCTTCGTTGAATGTCTTTGCTATGGAACGGTGTACAAAAATCATCTTCAGTGCGGTGCAGCGCTGACCATTAAACGAGAGAGCGCCGCGGACGCATTCGGCAGCAGCTAAGTCGATGTTGGCGTCTGGCAGCAGTATCGCGGGATTTTTAGCATCTAATCCGAGTATACTGCGTAGTCGATGCGGATTGGGATGAGATGATTTTATTTTGTTTGCTACCGAGCTTGATCCGATAAAGGCGAGCACATCGATCTTGCCGCTGCGGATCGCTGGAACCACAGTATTGCGGCCAGCACCATTAATGATGTTTACCACGCCTGGAGGGAACGCATCCTGAAAGCCCTCCAGTAAATAATCCCATAGCAACTGACCGTAGCGTGGAATCTTAACCACTGCGGTGTTGCCCATGACCAAAGCTGGGATGAGAGTTGTGAAGACCTCGTTCAGTGGATAATTGAACGGACCCATACATAAGGTCACGCCAAGCGGAGCCCGACGAATTTGCGCCATCAGTCCGCCGACAAATTGAAAGCGGCTTGAGTCACGATCGAGCCTTTTCACCTCCTCAACAGTGTCATCAATATATTGGATCGTGCGATCAAATTCGCCTTGAGCATCAGTCCAGGTCTTACCAATCTCCCACATCAGAGAGCGACATACCATCTCTCGTGCCGCGCACATTTTTCCTCTCAAAACACTTAATGCATTAAGTCGCTCTTCCATGCGTGCCAAGGCCCAGTTGCCTTGGCCGCGGTTCCATGCCTTCGATGCTGAATCAACAGCAAGCATAAAAGTGTTAGCATCCACATTTGGAGTCTCACCGATTAAGACCTGCTGACCATCCTCGCTACACTGGCTATAAACCTCACGCATAGCGTAGCCTTTAGAGATGATTTCACCGTCTATCAAAATCCGACCGCGGATCCAAGGTAAGCTCGCACTGACGTCGCTAATCATGATGGCTCCGATTTATGATGATCGCTCAATAACGCAGAAATGTTTCATAATACTATAACCATCCTGAGTGTGTATTCATAATTATAAGTTCTAGTTGGCACCGTTCCTATGCGCAAGGCCGCGCGCTGCCGCGAAGCATGGCCATCTTCGTGATGATCTGAGCAATCGGAGCTACACTGGCGAGAATATTGATGCCGCAGTAATTTGGCGTAAAAAATGCATGCAAATTTGTAGTGCAATTTTACTAAGTCAGTTGCGGGAAGAACCTCAATTATGGCTGAGCCGTCGCGGCAAGGGCAAAATTTGCGAGTGGCCATTATCGGCGGTGGAATTTCTGGCCTGACTGCTGCCCAGCAACTGACATCACTCGGTTATGAGGATGTAGTTATATTCGAGAAAGACGCAGATGTTGGCGGTAAGATTAAAAGTTTTGAGTATGAAGAGCGTCCCTATGAACTTGGCGCTCTAATTTTTAATCATGAATTCACCAACGTCACGCAGATGGCTGACCGTTATGGGCAACAATTTTTTGCTGTAAGTAAGCCACTGCTAATTGAGCGGGATGGCACAGTCCTGACCTATCAAGAACTAATCAGGCAGCGTTATGGATATATCTCATTTCTGATAGCAGCCTACCGCATGCTTTACGGTGGGACGTCCCATCCTCGTGAACGAGATGTTGGCTTTGCCAATCAAGATCCCTGTCTTTTTCGACCTATGGAGGAATTCGCCAGCGTTCACCGCATCGAAGCGGCGACAGATTGCATCGACTCATTCTTAGCTGGCTGCGGCTATGGTTACTACGGAGATATTCCGGCGCTTTATTTAATGAAATTGGCTCCTGTATTTCTGAAAGAGCTGATCGCGAGTGGTCTGTCCATCGGGGAGCATCAAGGGTGGAGCATATTTCAAAATGGTTGGCAGGAGATCTGTAGGCAGATGGCGGGTGATCTCGTCGTGCGGCTTAACAGTCCAGTCACGCAGATTCGGCGAGCTGGCGCCAATGACGTTGAGATCATTGCAAACGGAGTTACGGAAAGATTCGGTCGGGTGATTTTAGCGATGCCGCTGGATGAAGCCCTGGAATTTCTCGATGCAACACCCCTAGAACGGGACCTCTTTCAGCGGATCCGGTACCTCCGCTATTTAGTCACGCTGGTTGAGGGCGAGGGGCTTTTTACAGCTAGTTTCAAGGATCATGTGACGATGGATAGCATCGGTCATATCAATTTTATGGTGCAGCCTTACACTGATAGGCCAGTATTTCAACTGTATCAACTGCTTGGTCAAAACATGAAAGTTGCGGATGCTTTAACTCTGGCCCAGCAAGACGTAGGCAAAATCAACGGTAAGATTACAAAAATCATCACACAAAAAGAGTGGCGATATTTCCCGCATGTTACGACGCAAGATCTGTCCCTGGGTTATTATGATTTTTTGGAAAGTTTGCAGGGAAAAAACGACACCTACTACATTGGTGCCCTTCTAAGCTTTGAGACCGTTGAGCAAACTACAGCCTATGCTAAAGACTTGATCAAGCGTAATTTTGGCCGGGTCAGATTACGCGCGGCTGACTTAGCGCCTCAGCGATATCCCGGTGATGGCAAAGACAATCAGGCCCGCTCCGAGCAATTGCGCAGCATTGAGCGCCGAATCTAGATAGAGCCAGTTGAGCATGATGGCTACGAGCGGAAATGCCAGCTCGCAAAGGCTAGCAACTGAGGCCGACGTGGACTGTAGGCCGCGGTAGTAGATTAAGATCGGTATCAAGCCGGAAATGAAGGCCATCGCAAAAAAATGCCAGCTATCTAGCCAAACCGGTGTCGCCAGCTGGTTAGGATCACTATGCAAGAGAACTGAGGCACTAGTCAGCGCTAAGGCAAATATGGCACCTAAGACAAATCGAGCCGCCGTCACAAAAGTAAAACTCAGATTTTGCAGCAGGAGCCGACTCACCACCGTGCAGCTACCCCAAATCATGGCAGCCAGGAGGGCATAAGTAATCGCTGCGAGATCTTGCCCTTTTAAGCTGGTCCACGCCGGTGTGAAACCAAACGAGAGTAGATAGGCACCGGCGACGGCAACTGCGGCAAACAGCCAGAACCACGGCCGGACCGTTTCCCGCAGTAACACTCGGGCGAGCAGGATCGCAAAGCATGGCTGAATCTTCTGAATCAGAACTGGCACCGAGTAATTTGATGTCGCAACGAAGGCCTCGGTGAATGCCACAGTGCCGAGTACCGAGCCAAAACACGAGATGAAGATTAAAGCGGCCCATTCCTTCAGTGACAGCAGCCGCAAGGCCTCACGCTGATTTCGCAGGATGAACAGAGCAGGGACTAATAAGAACACGTGATTGATGGTGACGATAAGCAGAGGGCTGTAGCGATGGGTCACTGGCACCCGGAACAGCGCATCGGTGGCCCAGAGGGACGCTCCCAAAACAACCAGTAAGGGCCCCTGCAAGTGTCCTAAACGCTTACCCAACCACGATTCTAATTGACTCCAGATACCGGAGTTAGGGCTACTCTGTGGAGCAGCAACGCTGGTGCTGGGCTGAGATGCTGGATCGGAGTCCGCCATGATTTCGACCTCTTACTGTTTTCATAACACAAAGAGGTAGTAGTCAGCAAAGCGCCACAAACCATAATTTGTTTATGGGCTGTGGCGCTTGAGATCTAGAGCTGAGGTGTGTCAGGACTATTTCTTGAGCACTTGTTGCACTTCTCTTACGGACGCTAGTAGACGCGCATCGCCGGCTGCCCGAGCCGCTGCTGCTTTTGCCGCCAGGGTTGCCTGGGCGGCGTCAAAATCAGGGACGACATCCAGGTAAGTCACTAGCGCTGCCGCCGCCGCCAGTCGCTCGTCCTTTTCAGCGGCAACGTGGTCGCCATCTCCGTCTAGGCCAACGACTAATCCCGCAGTTAATATGGAGAATGCCAGGTCCTCGAAGTTAGGTAGGTCCCCGTCAGATGACAGGATTAAGGCAAAGAGGTTTTTCTCGTCGTACTTGAGTGTGCCGTATATCGATGTGCGCAGTTTGGACAAGATCCCAGTCACTTTGGTGTCGACGGCTGCACTGAAGGCCTCGGCTGCCTGCGTTGCAGAAGTTGAATCCAGTGATCCCGCAGCTGCAAGAGTGTTGGTGCGTACAGCACGCTTGACGGTGTCTTTGATTATGTCGCGGATCGACTTGATGGCACGGGATGGGGCATCGGGGAGTGCCCGCCAAGCTGTGACCTCGGTCAATATTTGGGCGTATTCTCGCCGGAAGCCTGCTTCGTCGTCTAACTTAACGTTTTTGTTCCAGACCCGCAGGGCTTTGCCGTTATTCGCGACATTATTGCGCAACGCCTGCGCCCCAGCGCTGAGATAGTAATTCACTAGGTCACCGACTTGATCGCCTAGCTTCGTGGCCTTGAGCACTGCTTCTGCAGGCGACGTTGGCTTGCCTACAGACTCGGCAAACTTAGCGGCGATCGGCGCGCGTAGTGCCAACAGAGCTTCGGTCAAGGTCTGCGACTCCACTCCCTCGCCACCTGTGGCGGCGGTCACATTGTGGTGGGAATGGCGTAGGCCGACGACCGGGTTAAGTTCGGTATCATAACGCAGGCAGAGTGGATCGACCCCACCTACCGTGGCATCTGCCTCGGCGTCATCACAAGCCGGAACCATTTGGTCTGAGACTTTGACGTCCCTACCGCTATTGTAGAGCTGGCTGATAACCTGCCTGTCGTACTCGAGGATGGGGCCATCAGTGCCGCCGATGTCCGTGAACAACGACTGCTCGTTTTGGTAAAAGTTGTAATCCATGATCGACGAGGTCACGGGATTATGTTCGCTCGGCTCTTGGCTGGAGTCAAAGGTCAGGGAGCCTTTGAAGTTGTGCGACATCCCGAGAGAGTGACCGACTTCGTGGAAGATGGTGGCCATCATGAGTCTTCTCGCGAACTCGTCGACGCTGCGTGGCACCGGCACCGCGGCATCGCCTGGGCTGTCTTTTCCCTCACTAATGGCACTGGCCAATAAATCCGGTGTGAGCGAGACCTCATCCATCGCACGGACGCAACTCAGCACCCGATGGCCAGGTCCAAACATCACTTCTGGCGCTTTCGGCGCGACCCTGGCGCGGACCTGCGCCTCGCTGGGCTTATCGTCACTCTCGCCAGTCCGTTGCTTCCATAATTGTGAGCCTATGTTGTACCAAGCGTACGGCATGTAGATCAGGCTGTGGCTCTGCAGGCCGGTGTACGGATCGACAGCTTGGCTTTCATAAGCAGCTCCGGCCTGTGCCACAGAGTCGAAATTGATGACGTTGTACCGAGGATCACCGATCTTGATGCCTGCCGGTAGTCGGCCCATAAAGCGCATGACTGGCCGCCCCTGCTGCGGGGTGAAGTAGCGGTTCCAGCCTTCGACTCCGCTCTTGAATATGGCTGTCAGCTCGTCCGGCGCGTTTGGCGTCACATACCAATCGATGGTTTTGTCGTCCGCGATATTAAAGCGATTGGCATATGTGGTCTGCACACGCAGAGGTACGCCATTTGTCTTGCTCTTGGTAACGTAAACATTTTCCGTCGCGATAAATCGGTAGCGTGCCGCTAGGGCTTCGTTTGCAGGATTGGCTTCGAGACCTTTGTAGCCTTCGGGGACCAGATTCGCGCGGGGAAATACCGACTCCATATAAGTCTGAATGCTGCCGTCTTTGAGCAGTAGGGCTGATTCTTGTAGCAGATATTCGCCGTCTGCTACGAAGTCCAATGAACGCAGCCAGATCTGCTTGGGTGCATCGGCACCCTTGCCGTTAACTGCTTCGTTGATCGCGAGGCCACCAGAGGCAAATTTGACGGTAAGAGTCTCGTCGTCTTCTTTAAGCACTTTATATGTGGAAATCAGCAACTCAGGGTGATTGATGTTGCTCTCAAACAGCCTGGTTTGGTCGGCTACTAGCTGCAGCTCGTCTCCTAGTTGGCGGAAAAAACATGGAACATGCCCGAGTGACTGCGCTTGGGGGATCAGCGACAACTTGGTGTCGGCGCCGGAGGTGTATTGCAGGTCGAATCCATAGAGGAAGTCGCGGTTGAATAGGCCATCCTTACGGAATGTTACGGTCCCAGACAGGGCTGTCGAGGCAGCCGTAGCTTGCACTTTAGTAGCACGGTCATCAGCTGCGGCAAAACGCCAGTCGTACTCAGAGGCAGCAGGTGAGTGCTCCGCTTGGGTTGCCAGCACGGTGACCACGGGTTCATGTTTTTTACCCTGGTTACCAAAAATACTTTGGGGCCAATGGTTGCGTCCGCAGCCAAAACTGCCGCATATCAAGGCTAAAGTGATCAGATTAGCTTTGGTAGTGATGCCAGACGTTTTGCTAGTCATAACGGACCCCCAGATCGTTTCATCAGGCGAGATTTATCAGAAATTTATAAAATTGGCTAGACCGCCAGTTTTGTGAGCTTGCGGACCAGATCGATAAAAAAGACTGTTGCTGCGAGGCAACCTTTAGATTTAACCTCTCGAGTTACCTGGAGGTTTTTTGCTCATGATCCTGATCTTCGGACGTCGACCGGCCGCCCTAATTGCGTGCCTTTTGCTGCTGCTCAGTCTGGGGTGCGTGCACGGGCAGGATGCTGATGAGGCACCGATTGAGCGCAATACGCTGCGCGACCGGCCGTTTACGCTAAACCGCTCCGTCTTCCAAGCTAGCCAGTTAGATTTTGTCGCCCATGTCGGCCCGGGTCCCTTTGATTCTTATTTAGTGCAAACGGTCAACTATCGTCCCATCGAGGCTTTGCGTCGGCAACTTGAAGCTGAACTGCCGCTACCGATTCATAATCGCGGTGAAGCGCACATCACGGTCATTCTTGCTAAAGAATTCCAGAATGTGCTGAAGCCGATTTTGTCGATGGCAGAGATAAATACCATTGCCCGCGGCGAAAACATCGTCGGTGCGCCTTTTGAAGCGATCTGCGTGGGCGAGGGCTCAGCGCTGGTGAACGGCAAGCTAGAGCATTCCTACTTTCTCGTCATTAAGGCCGAGAAGCAGCTGCAAATTCGGCGCAAGATCGCTGCCGCTTTTGTCGCTAAAGGTGGTAACCCAGCTGACTTTGACGCCGATGATTATCGGCCACACATTACTTTAGGTTTCACTAAAAGGGACCTCTCTGCCGAGGACGATGTCGTCAAGGACCAGACTACCTGTGTTCAGTCGGTGAAGATGACGGGGACGTAACAAATGGAAGCACTGTTTAGTTCGTTTCTGATGGTTGCGATTTCCGAAATGGGCGATAAGACCCAATTACTTGCCCTGGTGCTGATGCTGCGCTTTCGTCGCCCGTGGGTCATCATGGGCGGTATTCTGGCAGCGACCCTACTAAATCACGGACTGGCTGCATGGGCTGGCGGCTGGGTGGCACAGATGGTGGCGCCAACGACGCTGCGCTACATACTCGCCGCGCTATTCTTTGTCTTTGCGCTTTGGATCCTGATCCCCGACAAAGAGGATGATGACGACAAATCATCAAAATACGGGGCATTTCTTACCACTATGGTTACCTTTTTCCTCGCCGAGATGGGCGATAAAACGCAGCTAGCGACGATCGCTTTGGGCGCACGTTTTCAGGCGCCAGTAGTTGTCACCATGGGTACAACTTTAGGCATGCTGGTTGCAGATGGACTTGCCGTCTTTTTCGGGGAAAGACTGATAAAAAAGATACCGCTGAAATACGTTCGCATAGCAGCGGCAGTTTTATTCGCAGCGTTTGGGGCGACCATACTAGTCAGTGGCGGTGCTTAGATCACACAATCTGAGTACGATACCTCTACCGGCTTTAGTGTTCCCGTGGCGCCTAGAGTCTTTAAAGTGATCTTGCCAGTCGCTTCCGCCTGGGAGCACGCTTGTAGTTTGCGCAGTAGCGGTACGTCAAACGGCGATGACTTTAAAGTTGCCTTCGGCTCTGGGTACCAGAGAAAGTCAGGTTGCTCCGAGGCCGCTTCAAAGGTGGTATCTCCGCTGCTAGCGACGCGTCCCCATTCGCCGCCGATGATGTTGCGGCTGCTATCTAGTTCGAGGGTATAGACTGTCTGCAGCGTGCGTGTCATTTCGTCTGCGCCCTTCGGGTCGTAAGTCAACAATGGGCCGTACTCTACACCGTAATGAATCTGTGCCGAGACACTGACCAAATAGGCGGTGCGTGCTGCTCTGAAGTCTTTGAGTGGGTCATCGACGTCATCAATTGGCACTGGGGCGCCTGGCTCTGACGATCCCGTTTTTGTTTTGATGGGTAGATACTCAAGGTCGTAACCAAAAACGGGCTGGTTCCACACCTGCGAGAAACGCTCTTTATCAAAAACAAAGCCCTGTTTTTGTTCGCGTAGCAACTTAGTTAAAGCGAGGTGAAGGGTCATCGGATTAACGTCTCGGCAGCCGATGGTGAGGTGTAATTGCCCCAACTTTGGCGGTGGTGCCGATGACGGATCGCGCAAGTATTTTGCTAGATTTGCCGCGTTCTCAAAAATGGCAACACTGACGTGGTCATTGTCAAAGTTACCCGTAAAGCGGGCAAATTTTGTTTTTCCTACTATGGGCGAGTCACGGTACTCAATATATCCAGACTCAGACTTATTGTTTGTCACATAAATAACCGTCCCGGCATCGGTGTCGCAGCCGGTACCTAGGCAAATTTTGCCGTCACTAATTCGTAGATCTTTTGCGTCCACTTTATCTGAATTACAGCGCCGGGCAGCAAATTTTGATGGTGGTGCTTGGTCCGCCCAAAACTTGGTCACCAGTCCACGTAAATCCCCTTCGGTAAATAGAACTTTTCGCTGTCCCTGTCGCACCATGACAGCGTGTTTTGGTGCGGCCTCGACCAATGCCGCCGGTGCCCATCCATGGCAGTGGCCCATCCACCCATAGTCTTCGATAGAGCTGAGTTCAAAACTGTCCCATGATTCCCAGCTACGACCAGTCATCGGTAGATACTGGATCACAGCATTTGCAAGCTCACTTTCTTCTAACGTGACTGGCCGGCGCAGATTGCGAAATGATTTTTTTCGTTCCATAGATTGGGCGCGTAAATCTGAAATTGCGACGCCATTCCGGTTTAGCTCTTCAACGAGTGCGTCTCTTTCAGCCGCGTATTTTTTTGCCTCTTCTGGAGTGGCCGCTTTATTGATTGCGGTCGTTACCTCATTGAGAGATCGGATGAGTTGTTCGATGGTCTCTTGATAACGTGTGTGGTCCTCGCGATCTTTTTTGTCTGCAGCGCTCATCTCAGCCAGCGTTTCGCTTAAAGTTGCATCCACGCTTTGCTTGAGTTTACTGACTTGCGCCCATACTTGCGGATCTATTGCATTCAACCGCCCAGCGATCAGGTCGTATTTTTCTGCCGGGGACAAATACACTGTACTCAACGGGTCGTTTGACCTAGCGGCGTCGCGTAAGGAGAGCATTGTGTCGCTAAGTGATATCGGATCTTTTATTATTTTATCGTCTTGGCCTTCTGCCGCCCAACGTGCGGCTAACCCGCGGTCTGCTAGCGGCCAATACGTGTCTGACCATGGCGTCGCGATGCTGAACGAGGTCGCATCCTTCACATCGTTCCAGCGGTAAGGTGCACTAATGCCGAGTTTTACGGGCTGACCTTGGACATCTGGCGCCTCACTAACCTCTGATCCGGCAGATCCTCGGTGTCTACAGCCGCCAACAAGAACAGCTGCAATTAAAGCCAAGTGATTCATGCTCGAAGCGCGCATATACCAGTTCCTCTGAGTAAACTACTGCGGACTAAGGTCCGGTAGACCCTTGGCGATTTACGATTGTAATAAGCAAAGTCTATAATTTTTTGCGGGAAATTAAAAGACTGCTCATCGGAGCCTTGTTGTTGCTCGGCTCTACGTCATTACAGCAGCTGACAACTCAGAGCGCCAATAGCTTCGCCATGAATATGCAGTCCCAGCCCATGCTATCGCGCCAAGCGCTTTCACTGGTATCGCGCTCCCATGCCCATTGGTTGCGAGCGGAGGAGGAGCTACTGACAGAAGGGCAGATTTTTCGTAGCTGATCGCGCAGTGTTGGTACTGGACCTTGGTTTAGAAACTCAAAAAAAAGATTGCTCGGTTGCCGAGTTATTAATGTGCCTGCAGCAGATTGTCTCGCGCGCTCAGAAGTGTTCAGCCTTTGTTTGAGCCAGACCTCGGTGCTGATCAGATGTAGCGCATAGCCGCTAGGGGAGTGGGCTGCTTGAGCTGCTAAGACTAAATCATCACTCTCTGCAAAAGCCTTCATCTCGAGGCTGCGCGGCAAACCAAGGTCGTCCCAGACACGTCCCATTAGGGCCCAGTTAGCTGGGGTCAGAACGCAACGAAAATCGCCATCGTCGCGACAGAATCGGTGCGGTCCAGGCACAGGGCAGTGACCCCGAATTTTGCCTACGGCGCAGGGGCGATTATTTTGAATCCAGCCTAACCAACGCTGCGCGGCGTCGGTGTCCTGGGCAGTTTGCAAATAAAGTAAGACGCCCATAGCCATGTCGCGTGAGAACGAGTTTTTCTCACCCAAATTGCCTGGGTTGCGTCGTGGCGAGCGCCACCATTGGCCATCACTGCTCTGGGCATCGCGCACCAGGTCGCAGCCTAGACTTTCGCCGGCAGCACAGAGCAAGCCTCCGAACAGAGCCATGTCGCCATCGTTGCAGTTAGCTTTAGCCGGGTATCCAGCGCAGACCGGCGCAAACGCTCGCCACTGCTGAATGATATCATCAGAATCTTTGAGTCGACTGTGGGGCTCGCTGCCACAATTGTTTACCGCTACTATTGTAGCTAGAAACAACGCCAGCCGCAGACTCCGCATCGTTCAACTCCGTACATTTTTATCCAATTAAGTTTAGCTTTTCTGGCAGCGGTGACCTGGGCGCAGGTAGGTTCCGCACTTCGGGCATAGGTCGATGATCTTCTGTCTCTCGTCGCTGCGTCCATTAAACTGATCAGGGCGTCCTTGCTGTCCCATGACATCCCTGACTTTGCCGCGTACGAAGCGGTAAGCAATGACAGCGATAATGACTGGTAGCATGGCGCGCATGAGAGGCATCAAAGAAGCGATGCCGCCACGCGTGAAAAGTAGCGTTAATCCGATCACCGCTAAGGCAGTGAATGTCCATTTATTCTCGCGAAACATACTCGCAACTCCGTTGCTCTTCCTTAACCCACTAGCACTGAGCTACCACCATCGGTGCTGATCTTCGGCCGCGTACGCCACGCCAGAAATCCCGCTAGTAGCACTAGCATACCGGCGACGATGGCGCCAAGGATCCACAGACGCGACCGCCCTTCGGGCAGGCCAGAGACTTCAATGCTGACAATTTCATTAGCTTTCATGGGGGCGTTGGTCGTCCACGGCATATATTGTGGATCCGGCGCACTGTCGGAATCACCTGGTTTTAAAAAGTTGGAACCGACCTGCATAGCGCTGCCGCGCGGCAGCAGCAGAATGAAGCTGTCAATGTCCATGACCGGATTAAAGGTCATAGTGGCTTTGCCGTAGCGACCGCTCAGACGAAAGCCGATGCCGATGAGATTCACACCTGGCTGGACGTCTTTTTCCACGACGACACTGCCGTTCTGGGCGAGCGTCAGCTCGCTCGGCTCCAGGCCTTCCTGGGGGGTGAAGTCTTCCGTTTCTTTAGGGAGCATCACGGGCACTTTGAAATGCTCAGGCTTCTCCCCAGTATTTTGCAAGGCGAAGATATAACTACCATAAATGGTGTCCAGGCCTTCGCGCAAGATGAGCAAGTGCTTGGGGGTGACGTAAACCTCAGCCCGGGCGGCTGTAGCTAGCAGAGCGATAGTTAAAGTAAGGCCGAGATTCAGATTTTGCCAAAGTTTGGTGGTGCTCACAGTGCACCTCCGCTTTGCTGCGTGTGTTCGAGAAAGTCGAGGCGGCGAGATGCGTCAATATAGCGGTTCGTCAGAAAGCTTTTGCGTTGCTCCCACGAAAGTGGCGATAAATTGTCGGACTTAAATGCCAGCTCGTCGTCAATATAACGC
>Ga0315284_10001379_pt1 | contig 34659 bp, 59 predicted proteins | sample YL17G09_16_MG_FD_203696 | JGI IMG/M metagenome (GOLD analysis project Ga0315284, IMG submission 203696) | Sediment microbial communities from Yellowstone Lake, YNP, Wyoming, USA - YL17G09_16 | ecosystem: Environmental > Aquatic > Freshwater > Lake > Sediment | place: USA: Wyoming | collected... | reverse complement strand
GGGTTTTAAAAATAAAACTCTATCTGATCAATAGGGGCTTTACTATCGTGGTATTGCAGGAAAAAGAGCTAAGGGTAACAACCTTAATAATTACTTAGGCTCGTTAAAAAGGGAGAAGTCCTATATCAAAAACTAATCTTGTTAGGTAATTAACAAGTAATCTTTCTATAGAGAGTATATAGTTGTAATATGTATGTGTGATAAACAGGATAAAGACACTAGCATATATTATTACAATTATTACTCTTTTTTAAGGTATTCTGATAGCCTAATAAACAGATAGTTATGCATAAAGTAGTGTAAAGCCATTACAACACATTAAACTATTGTGTTCAGTTGCATAGTGATAACAACCTGCAAATTAAAAAACTCAATAACTTTCCAAGATGTTGAGGACACCAGTTTCTTTGATTTATTGATTATTATAATGCTGAAATGCTAATACACTATTAACTTTAATAACTTTAACATCAAGGTTTAAAATTAAAGATGTGTAAAATAATAATTAAACTCTATTCGATAAACAGAATAGTTCAAAGTTTTAGGTGTAAAACACAATATCAATTAAAAAGAATCTTGTAAGTAGTCAGAAACTTTCCCTTATAAGGCTCAAGAGTAACACGCTTGAGATAGGTACATGCAGTGTGTTTATTTTATACAACTGAAAAATATAAACTGAAATTAAAACTAAAAAGATTATGAAAGAATTTAAAGACTTAGAATTTGAACAAGATGACATGGGAGAACATGCAGGTGAAATATTCCCAAATAATTATGGTATCTCTGTAATAAGAGGACCATATAGTTATGGTGGCAAAGAAGGACTGTATGAAATTGCGGTCTTAAGAATGACACCTGAAATGAAGTATTCAGAAATATGTTATAATACACCTATTACAAATAATGTAGAAGGTAACTTAACACCTGATGATGTAACTGAGTATATGAAACAAATACAAGAATTATAATTTTAACTGAAACTAAAAACTGAAAATTATGGAAAAAATAGAAATCTTCAACAATATAGAGGCATACAATATGTCTCTTAACTTTTTGAGTAATACTCATGAGATGCAAAGATTTAACTTTTATAGAGGTAAAGTTACTGCATTTACATGTGCACAAAGAAAAGAAATAGATACGCATGTATATTGGTCATATACTGAGGCTAAACCAAGATTTGAGAATAATAGATTATTCTACACCAGGAACAACAAGTATGGTTTTACATATGATAAAGCCACAAAAGATTTTAAATTCTGGTTTGGTAGAAGTATTCATGAAATTCCACCATTTATGTTATATGATGTGTTTAAACATTTTAACATTGATTGGTATGAAAAATTAAGTCCTTCACTTCTCACTCTTCTTAATGCAACAATGGTTAAGAATATGATTAAAGGTAAAATTACTAATCCAAGAGATTATGTAAAGGCTTATCTTAAAACCAGTCCGTATAGAAAATCAGAAATTAGTCCTGAATTATTCTATAAAACATTTAATAATCTACATATACAGAGTCCTAAAACTTATAGAAAGATTATTGAATACTCTACAGACCCAAATCATGCATTAGAATTTATTACTGCTCAAAATAATGGCTATATAGATCATAATATTATTGATTTATATGATCAGGCTTCTGCACTTGATAGAAAAGTTAATCCTAAATGGTCTGATGCTAGAAAAAAAGATGTGCATGCTGAATGGACTAGAGAAATTATGAATATTGAAATTAAATCATTAGAACCTTATGATTATAATTATTCAAAAATTGATCTTCCACAAGGTCTTAAAATTATTTCAAATAACTATGAATTATTTGAAGAAGGTACCACAATGAAACATTGTGTTTATACCAATTATGAATATAGAATTAAATCTAAACAATATTTTTCTTTTAAATATGAGAAAGATAATGTTAGAGCAACTCTTGGTGTAGATAAAAGTTATTCTATGCCAGCTACATTTAATCAAATGTATGGTGTTGGTAATTCTACTATTTCTACAGATATTGTTGATTCTATAAAAGAATTGATTAAATCTGATTACTTTCAAGAATGGTGTGAAAAAGAGTCTAAATTATCAATGCAAGAAAGAGTTGATACAGCATGGATTTAAATGAAGCCGGTGTAATAGCCGGCTTTTATTATTAACTGAAAATTAAAAACTGAAAAGATGAAAAGAACATTAGCAACTTTATTTACCATCATGAGTATGGTAATAATGATCATAAGCTTAATTGCTTTGGTCCACAGTAAAAATGATGAACAAGTAAATATGTGTTTGCTATCCTTTGTTGGATGGGCAACAATAGGCACTTTATGTAGTATAACAAGTAATAAAAGAAGTATTAACTGAAACTAAAAATAAAAAGTTATGGAAGAGCAAGAATATGATGCTTACTTAGAAGCAGTAGAAGATGTAAAAAGAAGATTATATTGGTATGATACAGAAGCTCCAGAGGAACATAATCCTTTTGGAGTATTTGATTAATAATAAAGCAAGTACCCACACAGCGGTGAGATGGGCTAAGTAAGATACAATTCCTCGTAGCTGGGAGTAGAATGCTTGTTTTGAATAAATTAACTTAAAACTAAAAATTATGATAATATTTAATGATTTTAAATGTGAGATACAAATTGAAAAGTATCACAATGGTAATAAAGTTATAAGATTAGTAGATACTGAAGATGGTATACCTGTAGCGGTTGCCACTGTTAATGTTGAAGGTTTACAACCTGATGAAATAGCTATAAAAGATTATAGTGAAAATGAAGGTATGTATCAAACCTTAGTAAAAGCAGGTGTAATATCACCAATGCATAAAGAAATAAAACAAGGATGGGTTACAATTCCTATATGTAAATTGATTAATGAGTATGTAATATGATTACTGAAAATTGTTTAGTGGGATGTAATGAGATTGCACACCATAGAAACTGCAGTGATTATATTCCTGGTATGAGTATAAAAGAGATAACCTGTAAAGAGGGTTATCTTAATTTATTATCATATCATAAGGAATATGCAGTATTAGGAGAATCGGCTATATCATACACAGTAATGTGTGATAATGGTCACGTAAAAAAATTAAGTAAAAAGTTATTTTATGTATAAAATGATAATTGAAATGAACAGTCTGAAAGAAAGTCTTAAAGATGTAGACTCTTTAAATATATCACAAGATGTAAAAGAGTCAATGAAAAATGAAATTCAATATGCTATAATGTGTATTGACTTTACAATAACTGAAATGATATGGAAACAATTATAGTAATAGTAAGCGCAATATCAGTATTAATGATCAGTGTACTAATCATAATTCATATTGATAAGAACAACAAATAACATTTTGGTCAATGTATAAACAGAAAAGATATGGAAAAAGATTTAATTATGTCAGTTATAGGATTTGATAAATCTTGTAAACTTGAAGTAAACGGTAAAATACTTACAGGAGGTGTAACTAGAACAGTTATGCCACCTGTTTATGGTAAAGTAGAAGAAGAATGTATTAACAATACCCTTGATATTGAGATGTTTGACCACTTTAACTGGGAGTTATTCTTTAGATTAAGGTCAGTAAAACATTCATTATGAGTAAAATAAGAATAGAAGTAGATGAAGATACATTAGTAAATGCATTAGATGGTTTTATTCATCCAGGTGGAATTAGAGATCTTATAAAAGATATGTTTAATCATACTCAAAAAGCAAAAGAAATTCTTGGTCAACTATTATTAGGTGAAGAATTACCTATAAAACCAACTGTTGGTCAAATGGGTTATGTAAAAATAGAACATATGTGGTTTACTAATAAAGAATTTACACAGAATACTAATTTAGATGTAAAGGGAACTTTATCTTGTAAAGTAGTAAGAATTAATGGGTATACTGAGTATTCACAAGTAACAGTAGAGTTTCCAACATATGATTCTGCAGGTGAAATACAAATAATATCAAATGGAGTAACTTTTGATCAATTTATTTGGTTACAAGAGGATTTAAAAATAGTATAATCTGAGTATACTACATGACCAATAATTTGGGGAGTATTTATATTCCCCATTATTATTTAGCCATATAATGCTGAAATAAATGATAAACTGTTGAATTATTTATATATAAAGTTTAAATTTAGACTTATTTATAAAACATGCAATATCAGCTTTCCACGGGAAAAGTAATTTACATTACCATAGAACAATATTTATCTATGACTGATAATGATATACAGTATCTTATATCAACAAATGCAGGTGAAACAATTCACAATCCCTTCACTAGATCTGCACTAGATGAAAACTCCACAGAAAGACATAAAGACAAAGAATATGATTTCTCATTTATCTCACCAGATGATGAGAATGTAAAAGAAATATCATTTGAGGATTTAACCCAAGATGATTTAGATAGAATAGATAGTATGGATATGTAAAAACTTAACTTGGAAGAGTAGGCCAAGGAATAGCTAAAATTATACTCAAATCAATTAAAAATAAAACAAGTATTAATCGCAAAAAAACAAGTTATGAGTAAAGTAAGAGTAATTGGAGATGAAACAGGAAATGTTATCAACCAGTCAGCAACTAATCCAGATTATGGATATGTAAGAGTAGAAAGTGTAAAAACTACCATTGATGATAATGGATTTTTAAGAAAAAGATCTATTAGTACCTTAATTCAAGGTCATATAGAAGACTTAAAATCAGAAGGTTATTTTAGTGGTCAAGAATTAAGTGGTAAAATTGTAGTATTGGAGGCATTAACTCCATTCAACAAAAAGAATCCTGAAAGAGATATTAAACAAGCAGGTAATACTGGTATTGTTTGTACACTTGGAGGTGAACCAATTTACAGAAAAACTCTATATTCTTTATCATCAAATACAGAAGATGTATTTATTAAACATGATAATGTAGAGCAAATCAGAAATGCATTTGGAGGTGTTAAAACATCTGCAGTAAATGCTGAAACATCTGATGAATTTAATTTTTAAGTATTAAATGTATATAAGGGATAGTGTAATAACTATCCCTTTTTATTAATTGTAAAAACTAATGGTCATGGAGTTACAACAGAAAAAATTAGAGTATAAAGGTAAGTTAGAGGCTTATCAATTGTATAGAGGTAATACTTATACAGAATATGAAAAAGATAACTATAACGGTTATCAAAATCATTTATATAAAAGAGCATTATATGGTCTAAGTGCATTTACTCAAGATGAAATTGCTACTATGTGTAGTAAAAAGAAACAGAGAGTAAACAAAGTGTACATGAAAGGTCAGAATGTTATTAACCTGTATAAGCAAAAGGTAACTAATGCTTATAGTAATTTTATATTCAAGACATTATTCCCGGAAAGTCCAATAACACAATTCTTTATTGAAGCTACGGAAACAGATGTAGATTATAAAAATACACTCACTTTTAAAGATCTTGGTATTACCAAAGACCAAATAGTTGGTGTATTTATTACTGAAGGCATATTACCTAAAAACTTTTATGAATTAGATAGGGACTTTAATGCTTTACCAAGATTAAAGAAAGCATAATATTAACGGGTAGATGTAACAGTCTACCCTTTTAAACAAAATAAAATGGAAACAGCAGTAGAATGGTTAATGAGAATGTTAGAAGGTCAAAAAAATGAACCTTTTAATTATGATGAATGGCAAATTGCTTTTGAACATGCATTAGATATGGAAAAGCAACAAAATGAAATAATGCTAGATGGAATGCAATATTATATTGAAAATAAAACTAAAACAGATGAAAAAGATAATACTGATAATGGTAATATTACTAATAATAATAACAGCAGGCTTCATTTATAGATGTGTCACTGATACTACAAATTGGTAATGGAAAAGAAAAAGAAATACTGTTCAGGTTGTGAATCTGAGCAGTATATCTGGAAAGCACATGAAAAAAATAAGTATTGTAAAAATTGCTGGGGTAAGATCCAGTCTAAAGATCCTGATCATAAGGTGATACCACAAGTTTCTGCAAAAAGAAAGAAACTTGATGTTGAGTATCTTAAACTAAGGACTAAGCATATGGAAAAGTTTCCGTTATGTCAAATTAAAGTTGGAGGATGTACTAATATGGGTACAGATATCCATCATACACATGCAGGTTCTAATAGAGATGCATTTTATTTAATACAGAGTACCTGGCTAGTAACTTGTCGTAACTGCCACAACCATATTCATGAAAATCCAGCAGATGCTAGGATAATGGGATGGTTAAAATAAATGAAAAGAATATTAACTGAAATTAAAACTAAAAAAGATGAAAAAAAGTATAATTCAAATAGCAACAACAACAGATTATTCAATGTTTAACTATTTACCAATGAATAGAAATATTGATTCAGCACAAGTTGAAAAATTAGTACAAAGTATAAGAGAAATGGGTGTTACTAGACAAGTAATATGTATTAAAACAGCAGTAATTGATGGTGAGTTAAAAACATATGTAATTGATGGTCAACATTTAATACATGCTTGTCAAAGAGAAGATCAACCTGTAGAATATAGATTTATTGAAGTTAGTGATAAAGCTGATATTATTAAAAAAATAGCTTTTTATAATAATTCATCTAAATCATGGCAATTAATGGATTATGTTAATGCATGGATGTTTGATATTCCTGATTATTTAACACTTAAAAAATTTAAGAATTTATATAATCTTGAACCATTAATGATTGCTAATATCTGTAATAGTGAAATTGGGTATAATGGAGTTTCTTCTGCAAGTCAATTACTAAAAACAGGTGCATTTAGAATTAGTAATCCAAATGCAGAAGCAATGTGTAAAGGATTTAGTGATATGTTCATTAAGATAGGTAAAGCTGATAGATGGGTTAAACATCAATTTTTAAAAGTATTTATTAAATCTTATGATAGTCCTGGTTATAATCATCATGCAACATTAATTAATGTTGATAAAAATATTAATCAGATTAAAACTATGACTGATATGGTTACAGCTATGACTTTTATACAAAAAAATGTATTTGTTGTATAATTAATTTTAAAACTATAAAAAGATGAAGAGAGAAGAAATTCAAGAACTTGCATTAAATGCTACTGATAAGAAAAAAAGATCTGGATTATCATTAGCAACAGGAATTGGCAAGACTTTAGTAGCCCTATTACACATGGAGAAAAACATAACTCCATTGATGAATGTATTAGTGGTAGCACCTAAGTTAAGTATCTTTACATCTTGGAGAGCTGAAGCAATAAAGTTTAAAAAGTCACATCTTATGGATAATGTTAAATTCACAACTTATTTAAGTTTGAATAAGCTTGATCCTAGAGAGTATGATATGATATACTTTGATGAAGCTCACTCATTATTACCTACACATAGAACATTTTTGGATGAGTATACCGGTAAAATCTTAGGATTAACCGGTACTCCTCCTAAAAATACACATAGTGAGAAAGGTGAGATGATGCAAGAGTTCTATCCTATATGTTATGAATATCTTACTGATGATGCTGTTAATGATAATATCTTAAATGATTATAAAATCATTGTACATGAGATTAAACTAGATAACACTAACAAAAATGTAAAAGCAGGTAGTAAGAATAATCAATTCTTTACTACTGAAGTAGCTAATTATCAGTATTGGTGTAATAGAATAGATATGTCTAGACCAGGTAAAGAGCAACAGATAGCTAGAATTATGAGAATGAAAGCAATGATGGAATTTCCAAGTAAAGAAAAATATACTAAGATATTATCAAATCATATAAAATCTAAATTTATTATTTTTGCTAATACTCAAGAACAGGCTGATGTGTTATGCGTAAATAGCTATCATAGTAATAATCTTGAGTCTAATGAGAATCTAGAAATGTTTAAGTCAGGTGAAATAACTAAACTATCATGTGTATTGCAGTTAAGTGAGGGTATTAATATTCCTGAACTAAGACAATGCATTATTCTACATGCATATGGTAATGAGCGTAAGGCCTCACAACGTATTGGAAGATGTTTACGTCTTGCAGTTGATGAGACAGCTACTATTCATATACTATGTTATGTAGATACTATTGATAAGAGTTGGGTTACTGAAGCATTATCAGGATTTGATCAGGATAAAATAGAATGGAAAAATTTTAATATTAGTTTATGAAGTGATTATGGCAGAATATGATCAAGACAATGTCAAATTCATAAGAGCACTGGTAAAGATATCTAGTGCTCTTTATGATATTGATGAAATGAAAAAGAATAAGAAGTTTAAGTATGCATTAAAGAAAGATGTATCTGAATGGCATGAATGGTCTGAAGAGTATATTAAAGAACCAATGAGTGTATTTGGTGATACTGATGCTAATGCTTTAATGACCCTGATACAGATTTTTGATGATTACAGTCATAAAATTCACATAAAAGATGAATTTAATACTAGATTAAACTTATTTTTGGCTAAAATTGCATCAGCAAGATGGGATTTAATCCAGCTTGAAGTTGATAATAAATCAAAAATGAGCTTATTGATTAAGAATATAGAAATATTAACTAGTAAAGGTTACTTTAAGTCTTATACAGACTATATAGATCCTTATGGTAAAGGTTTTACTGATATTGTTGAGTCTATGAATAAAGTAGGAAATACAATAATAGTAGGAACTGAAGAAAATAATTTGTAAATTAATATATAAAGACATGGTTTTGGAAAAAACACATAAAATAACATTGTATAATGATGACAACCATGATTTTTTATATATCATAGCTTGTCTCATTAAAATATGTAAGCACTCACCTGATCAAGCTGAGCAGTGTGCTGTAATAGTAGATAATAAAGGTTCATATGATATTATGTCTGGTGCATTTGATGACATCTTTGATATATATAATCAATTATCTGATCTAGAATTAAATGTAGAGATAGGTGAAAGTCAAATGCATTAATTCAAAAAATAAACCCAATAAGATTCCTTTAAGTCAATGGCCAGTAGAAGATCAATTCTACACAGTGGTAAGAGTAATGAATATGGGTATTCAAGCTAACACATATGGATATGAGTTAGAAGAAATAAATCTTGATGGATGTTTTCCTTATGAATATTATAATGCTAATAGATTTCTTCCTATAAAAGGATTATTAGCTGAAACAAGAGAAGTGGAAAAAAAAGAAGTTGAATTAGAAAAATTATGAAAACAATTACAAAAGCAGTGATACCGTTATCAGATATACCTGTAAAATTAAGAAAAAATCCAATATTCAAAAATGTAAATGTACATTCATACATTGAATGTCATATGGAAAGTAAAGGTAAAGAATCAGATGATGATTTAACAGTTTGGTTACGTAAAACATATCCAAACCTATCAAGAAAAATTAGTTTTTTAATTCATATAGATATATAACATGAAAAAAGAAACATTAGAAGAAGCAGCTGAAAAATACAATGATGATTTTCAGATAAAAGGTGGAAGTAAAGCTCCTCATATTAAGAATCAACATATTATGAATCATTTCATAGCAGGTGCTAAGTACCAAGCAGAAAGAATGTATAGTGAGGAACAAGTATTGGAAATATTAAAACTAAGATTAAAGTGGTTTGGAATCGTACTTAATGAGTTTGAAGATAAAAAATGGTTTGAACAATTTAAAAAGAAATAGTTATGAAAAAAGAAAATGTATTTGCTACAAGCTTATTTCTCTATTTAGCATGTACTCAGTTATTCAGCATGCATTTTTGGTATCTATGGGCTCAACATCATGGGTTCTTAAGTACTGTATTTGTTGGCCCTATAGTAGCTGAAATTAAAGGATTCCTGTTTCCATTTTTTATTTAAATATTATGGAGTACACTAAAGATGATGTTATACAAGAATTGAGAGATTTTTGTACTAAACATAAAACTAAAGAAAGACATATAATTGACAGAAGAAATTACTTAATTGCTATATTGTATTATAAATTTTCAATGGTAGAAGAAGAAATTGTTATGCATACTAATTTAAATAGTAGATCTACAATTAATCATGCAAAAAGATCTGGATATGAGTTATTTTTAACAAAAGATAAAAGCTTTCTTAAAAATATTAAAAGCTTACTTATTAAATATCCATGTTTATTTGATGATTTTGATGTAAAAATAAGAGAGTATAACACAAAATTAGTAGTATCTGTATCATTATCACATCATTATCTTAGTATACTTGCTAATTATATGCAAGCAAAAAATATTGATAAACCTGAAGATGCAGTTAAAAAATTAATCATATCAACTTTAAAGTTATGGGAAGAATAAAAGAAATATATATTGATTTAATTAATCAGTACGGACATGTGGATGATATTCCACTAGATGTTGAAATTGGAGATTATATAGCTAAAAAAAGAGAAAATGAAGAAGAAAGAGAAGAAACTGGAGATCAGTGATGTAAAAACTGCATGTTGTAATGCAGGTTGGTATATAAGATCAAGAGCAAATTATAGATGTGAGAAATGTAATGATGATGTTACATTACAAATTGTATTTGCTGGTATGACAGTTAATAAACTTGAAAAGAAATGAAGCATTTTCTAAAATATCTTACAGTATGGATTAGTCAAAACTTGGCTATTCCATTTTGGACAATTGGACATTTACATCTTATGGTAAATGTTTATGAAGATATTATAGAAATTATTGCATCATGTGGTATGAATTTAATAGTTGCTATAGGATTTATTATTGATTATATAGATCAGAAAAAAAACCATTAAATGTATAATAAAGTAGTATCTTTGATATTACTAATTTAAACTTAAAACAAATATTATGGGATCTGTATTAGTAATTATACTTATAGTAATTTGTATTATTTATTATCAAATTAAAAATAGTGATTGATATGGAAGATTTATACGGAATTGAGTTAATGCATAAATGGATGAATTATAAGGTGACAAATAAAACAAGTAAGCTAAGAAAAGCAAAAATAATTAGAAAGTCACCTGTAAGTAATTCTATGATAATTAAAAAACATAATCATAGAAAATTACACAGAGAATACATAAAAGAAAAAGCAAGCACAGGATTCTACAAAAATGAAGAAACTGAAGATTAATTATTAACTTGGTCAGTAGTAATATGAAGACAAAATATAAAATATTAAAATCACAGTACTCATATGGTGGGTATTTTATACAAACTAAAGAAGGCTTTTTTGGCTTTTGGAGATACAGTAAAGATCCAAATGGATTTATTATACTATTTTCTACAGCAATGGAGGCTGAAGACTATATTGATAAAATAATTGAAGAAAAATTAAAAAAATGAAGCAGCAAGAATTAATTGAAGCAGGATTTGATAAAGTAATTGTTACTAAGGAAGAATCTGGTGACAAAAATGATTATTACTATTACTCATATGAAATAAACTCTGATGTAATATTAGTATCAAATGGAAGTGATGAAATAAATAATAATCAGTGGAAAGTATATGAGCACTCTTGGGGTGTTGCTATGACAGATATTGAAGATGTAATATTAATCATTGACTTATTTAAAAAATGGAGTAAAATACCATTATAACCTTTAAAACAAAACCAATATGTTTAGCGCAAAATTTATTAAGAAAAATGGAAAACTCACCTACAAAACTGAAAAAGAAAGTTTAGCTTATACTGAATTTGTAAAATTAGTAGAAGAAGATGAGGAATTAGAAATGTTTATTAGCATTCAAGGTAAATCTGGATCTTATGCACAAATCTCTAAAATACATGTATGTATCAGAGAAATGGCAAAAGAATCAGGATATACATTTGATGAAATGAAAAAACTTGTCAAAACACAAGCAGGATTATGCTTTGATGTAAATGATGAAGGTAAAAAGCTTGAGATGTGCAAATCATTTGCTGAGTGTTCAAGTGATGAGTTATCCCAAGCTGTTCAAGCATGTATAGAAATAGGAGCAGAGTATAATATTAACTTAGCGTAGGTTCAACATAACCTTCATCTGTAGGTTCAAGTACCTCTTTCTCATCAAAAAGATTTTGCTCTACAGAAAGTCTTTCAATTTCAGCTATCATTAAAGTAACAGTGTAAAAAGATTGCTCAACTTGAGACATCTTTGAGTAATCTGCAGCTTTAATAGTTTCAAATGACTTTTCACAAGCTTCTGCACCAGCTGATTGAATTTGATTGTATAAGTAAAACAAGTTATTCTTTAACATAAAGTAATATGCTTTGTTTACTGGGACACTGATTTGAGCATCATCTTTTAATTCTTTTACTTTTATAGCCATGGCTTAAAATTTTAATTAGTATGACAACAAATATAAACATAAATGAAATAAAAGAAAAATTAAATTTAAAACTAATTGAATCAGGATGGGCAAGAGTTCTCAGAGGGTTTATATTTAGTAGTGAGTTTGATACTATTTTATTGACATTGATAAAAAATTCACAGGAAGATAGACGGTTCACTCCATTTATGAAGTATGTGTTTAGAGCATTTGAAGAATGTCCATATGATGAACTCAAAGTAGTGATAATTGGACAAGATCCTTACAATGGAATTGAACAAGCTGATGGACTTGCTTTCTCATGTGCTTTTGAAAAAAAACCATTACCAGCATTAGAATATTTATTACAAGCTGTTAATGATACTGTATATGAGTCTGAGAGCATTTCTAATGACAAAGACTTAAAGAGATGGAGTAACCAAGGTATTCTAATGCTAAATAGTGCCCTTACTACTACAATAGGCAAACCAAATTCACATATAGAATTATGGAGACCAATGATGGCATATGTATTAGATTACCTTAAAATCTACAATCCTGGATTATGTTATATTTTGATGGGAAGAACTTCAGAACAGTTAATTGATTACTTGTCTGAAAAAGATCCTTTATTTATTTTAACACATCCTATGAATGCTATATCTTTAGGTAAAAAGAAATGGCCATGTGATGATGTATTTAGAAAAGTATCTGAGATTACAAAAAAGAATTATAATTTTGATATAAAGTGGTAATATGGATGAAATTTTTAATTTATTAATAAAGAAACAGTTGAGTCCAAATCAATTGTATATACTCTATTGTATTAAGCATAAAATTAAAACTAATGATTTTATTAATGATGCATTAGAGGTAAAACGCTTACAGTCAACAGACTGGTTAGAAGCTGATATGAAACTAGCAGGTAAGGCAATAATTCTTTTACAAGAACTAGAATCTTATTTTAAAAATAGTAAGAAAAAAACAAGTACAACATTGATGGGTGATAATTTTATGGAAAATATTGATGTTTATTTAGATATTTTTCCTAAATTTAAGCTACCAAGTGGTAAATATGCAAGGTCAGATAAAAAGAATCTAGAGAATAACTTCAGATGGTTTTTTGAATCACATACTTATACCTGGGAAACAGTAATTAATGCTACAAAGACGTATGTTGATGAGTATGAGGCAACAGGATATAAGTATATGAGAACATCTCAATACTTTATTAGAAAACAAGGCTCAGATAAAACTTATGATTCTGAATTAGCAAATTATTGTGATATGTTATTAAATGGGTCAGATGATCCGTCACAAACACATTTTAAAGAAAAAGTAGTATAATGTATAAATTACCCAAATTAATACTAGGGTGTTGTGCCATAGTAGGGATTCTATTAGGTTATTTAGTAATTAATACATTTGTTATTTCTATTACTGTAATTCAGTTTATTGTAGTTGAGGTAGTGATTAGTGTATTACATGCTACATATAATAGAATTAAAGTAAAAATTATTTAATTATTGTATATGGCACTTAAGCAAACAGTTAATTCTAAGTGGGTTAGCCAAAAAGAAGGTTTCCAGGAATCATTACATTATTTAAAAGGCAGAATGTTAGGTGAGATTAAAAGTCTTAGAACACCGTGGCCTAAGTTTAATGATGCAATGACTGATGGTATTGAATGGAATACTATGACTGTAATTGGAGGAAGACCTGCAAGTGGTAAAACTTTAATTGTTGAGCAAATAGTAAGAGAATCTTTTATTCTTAATCCTGCAGAAGACTTTAGAGTTTTACAGTTTCAATTTGAAATGTTAGCTAGGTCATCTGCAATTAGAGAGTATTCAAGTATTATTGGTAAGTCATATAAGTATTTATGTAGTGCAGATGGTCAATTATCAACTGAAGATCTACAGAAATGTTATGACTATGCTAAACAAAAGATTAAGTATCCCATTGATATAGTAGAAAAACCATGTACAGTAGATGAATTTATCAGAACTATACATGAGTATATGTCACATCATTCTGAAGTAGATGAAGAAGGTATAAGGAAATATAAAAAGACTTTAATTTCTCTTGACCATTCTCTACTTGTAAAAAAAGCACAAACTGAAAGAGATAAGAATGAAACTTTAAATAACCTTGGTGAAGCATTAACAAATCTTAAAAGAGTTTACCCGATAGCATTCATTATATTAAGTCAATTAAACAGGAATATAGATAATCCTGAGAGATCAGAAGATGGAAAGTATAGTAATTATGTATTAGAATCAGATATATTTGGTGCTGATGCTTTATTACAACATGCAGATACTGTAATTGGTATTAATAGACCAGCTAAACAGAAAATCAGATTCTATGGTCCTGATAGATATATAATTGAAAATGATAAGGTAATGGTATTACATTTTCTTAAATGTAGAAATGGTGATACTAGATTAAGTTTCTTTAAAGCTGAGTTTGAAAGAATGAGTATAGTAGAAATGAATACTCCAGCACAACAAGAAAAAAGAATTGGAACCAAATAATTAATATATGGCATTAACAACAAAAGACAGCAGCAGTGCTAGTTTTAACAGAAAAGAAAAAACTGAAGAGATGGTAAAGTACCATCAAAAAGTATTTGATGCATTAGGTATAACTAGTCCTCTATATATACCTAAATGTGCTTATAGACCCTATGGTAAAGATGATTTATATATGGGATTCTTTAAGAGTGAATTATCAAAAGGAGAAGATATCTATACTGAATACGTAAGTATTACATTAGATTCTGAAGACCCAACAAGAACATTATATAAATGGAGTTATAATTCATTTTATGATGAGGAGTATGAAACTACAGATCCTAATGCAAATGGGCATGTAAGATATCTTATTCCTGTATCTGAACTGACAGCAATTAAAACTGAAACTAAAACTGAAATTAAAAGTACTGAAACGGAAGGGTTATTTCCTGATTTTGATGATTTAATGGATTCAGATTTAGATGCTCCTTTAAGCAGTTTAACTGTAAGAGATCTAGCTGCCATTCTATTACAGAAACCAGTAAGTAATAAAAAATGGTTAAATGATTTAATAAAATAAAAGTATGAGTGAAGGATTAGTATTGCCCACTAAGAAAGTAGGTGCAACAAGAGTCAATCCAAAAAGATTAATTATTTATTCTAAGCCAAAAACAGGTAAAACTACTGCATTTGCTGGTTTAGAAGACAATTTAATTATTGATTTGGAGAATGGAACTGATTATGTAGATGCATTAAAAGTTAAAGCAAGTAATCTTAAAGAGTTGCTAGCAATTGGTAAAGAAGTATTAGAAGCTGGTAAACCTTATAAGTTTATTACTATTGATACTGTAACTGCATTAGAAGAAATGGTAATGCCATTAGCTGTAAAAAAGTATAAGCAAACTTCAATGGGTAAAAACTTTGATGGAGATAATGTAATTACTTTACCAAATGGAGCTGGTTATTTATATGTAAGAGAAGCATTTTTTGATGTTTTAAACTATGTAGACACATTAGCTGACCATATTATTTTATCTGGGCATATCAAAGATAAGCAAGTAGATGATAAAGGTGAAATGGTTATGTCTGCTAATATAGATTTAACTGGTAAAATCAAGTCTTTAATCTGTGCTAATGCTGATGCAATTGGTTATATGTTCAGAAAAGGTAATCAAGTATTCTTATCATTTAAAACTAATGAAGAGACAACTTGTGGTGCAAGACCTGAGCATTTAAGAAATGCAGAAATAGTTATTAGTGAAGCTAATGACAAAGGTGAGATAATTACTCACTGGGATGAAGTATATAAATAATAAATAAAAATAAGAAAAATGGCAATTGGAACAAAAGATGTCGGAACAGGTGGAAGTGGAATACCAAAAACAATTAGTCCAGGTAATCACAAATTAAAACTTAATAGTTTAGTAGGTGAAGATTTTAAATTTATTCCAGGTGGTATAAGTATAATACTTAATCTTGAGACTGAACCTCTTGAAGGATTTGAAGGATTTATGTTGGATAAAGAAAATCCAGATGCTGGTCATTATAAAGGTCAAATTGGTAGAGTAAAATCTGGCCAATATGCATTTGCAGATGGAGTAACTAAATCAGGTGTACAAATTTCTAGAGATAATAGTATATTAGTATTTATTAAATCATTATGTACTACATTAGACATAGTTAATTGGTTTGATGCTCAAGATAATAAGCACAATACAATTGAAGAGTTTATCACTGCATTTGATAAAACAGCACCTTATCAAGATAAGTATTTAGATTTCTGTATTGCAGGAAAAGAATATGAAGGTAAAACAGGTTATACAAATTATGACTTATATTTACCAAAATCTTCTAGAGATGGTTTTGCATATGCTAAACTTGGATCTGGTAAACAGTTACTATATTCTGAAGCTCTACATCTTAAAAAATTAGAAGCTAAGAAGGTAGAAGCATTTGGTGAGGATGATTTTGAGGTATCAACTAAGGTTGGCTCAGACTTTGATTTAGACTAACAATAGTTTAAAGGGGAGTCAGGAAATGGGCTCCCTTTTTAATTAAAGTTAAAAGATATGATTTCAACTAAAAATGTAATTAGATTCCAGGATGTACCAACAATTTGGATCTTTGAGAATTATTTAAATCTTACTGAACAATTAGACGGACAGCAGATAAAAATTAAATCTGTATTTAAAACTGAAAAGACTCCATCAATGATTATTTATATGGATGCTGCAACAATGACATATAAGTTTAAAGATTTTTCATCAGGTTATCAAGGAGACTCTATATCATTAGTACAATATATGTGTGGTATTAAAGATAGAGGAGAAGTTTCTTATAAAATAGTTAATGACTATGTTAAATACCTAGATGATCATAAACCTTATAAAGCTCCTGAAATTAAAACTTATGAAAATTATAAAGTAACTGATTATACTATTAGACATTGGTCTAACTTTGATCAGAAATACTGGGGACAATATCATATTGGTTCTAAGATGCTAGAAATATATAATGTATCTGCATTAGAGTATTATAAGATGACCAGACTTGAACTTAATGGTACTACATCTGAGATTATTATTACAGGTTTAAATCTGTATGGTTATTTCAAAAAAGATGGCACATTGTATAAGATTTATCAGCCTAAGAATATGAATAAGAAATTCTTAAAGTTAGGTAATCATATACAAGGGTCACAACAACTATCACTTACAGTAGATTATTTAGTTATTACTTCTTCATTGAAAGATATAATGGCTTTTAATAAGCTTGGCTTTAAGGATATAGAATGTATTGCTCCGGATAGTGAAAATACTATGATTAAAGAGCAAAACATAAATAAACTTAAAGAGAAATATAAAAAGATATGTGTACTATTTGATAATGATGAAGCAGGTATTAATTCTATGAAGAAATATAAAGAAAGATATAATCTTGATTTTATTATTCTTGATATGGAGAAAGATGTATCAGATTCTATTAAAGTACACGGTATTGAAAAAGTAAAAAAAGAAGTATTAAAATTACTTAATGAATCATTATATGAAAGGTAAGATTAAAATAAATTATGAATTTGATGAAAAGGCACCAGAAAAGTTTACTACAAGTTTAAAAATACATGGAGTTACTCCTGCACATCTTATACATGCAGTAGTATTATTAATAGAAACTATTGAGAAAGAAGGTGGTATCAATGTAAAAAAAACATTAACTGAAGTATTCTCAGGTAAATTTATACAAGAACGTCAGAGTATTATACCACAGGGTGATGCTTAAATTTTAAAATTATGAGTTGGATATATAAAGGTAAAGAATTTACTGAAGATATGATTCCTGAAAATGCAATAGGTTTTATTTATAATATGACTGCAATAATAGACGGAAAATCAATTAGTTATATTGGTAAAAAGAATTTTTATGCAGATATTAAAACAAAACTGAGTAAGAAGGCTATGTCAACTGATAAGAGATTAAAGACATATAAAAGAGTAAAGAAAGCTACTTATCAAAATTATTACAGTAGCAATGAAGTACTGAAAAAAGCACACAAAGACAATATAAAAATTAAAAGAGATATACTAATGATATGTACTACTAAATTAGAATTGTCATACCAAGAAACTAAACATCAATTTGTATTAGGAGTACTTGAGTCTGATAAATATTTAAACGGTAATATACTTGGTAAATTTTATAAGTTTAAATAATAAAAAGTTATGGATAAAAATAGTTTAGAAAAAATAATGTTTGGCTTAGTTAGTCATGGTATTAAAAAAGTTGTAGTATATTATGAAGGTGGTGGAGATAGTGGAGCAATTGAATATGTTAATGCTACTCAAGATCCAGATATAAATTATGATGAATTAGAAAATTGGGAACAAGAATATTTATTAGGTGATATTGATATAGTATTGAGTAATTTAATTGCAGATTACTGTCAAGAAATGTTATTAAATGATATAGAAGACTGGTGGAATAATGAAGGTGGTCGTGGTTATGTTCATATTGATGTAGAACTTGGTACATATACAATTAATAATAGTATCAGAGTTGCTGATTGGGAAGAATATACTCATGAAGGTAATTTAAAAGATAAAAATAAGAAATAATAATTATGGGAGAATTAGAAATGACAAGCCTCTTATTTAAGTTGGCTGATCTTGGTATTACAGGTATTAAAGTACACTATAATGGTGGAGGAGACTCAGGTGCTATAGAATGGATTGGTTATACAAATGAACCTTGTGCAAGTACAGCAGATGTATTTAATAATATTGATGCTTGGGACAATAATAATAATGCTTTAGAAGATAAAGAATTATATAAATTAATTGAAGAGTTTGTACAATCTAAAATTCTTAATGATATAGAAGATTGGTGGAACGATGAAGGTGGTTTTGGTAACTTATGTATACTTGTTTCTTCAGGAGATTATAATATAAACAATTATATAAGAATCATTGAAACTGTAGCTTATCATCATAAAGGTAATTTAATTGATAAAAGTTTAGAATAATGAATAAAAAACAAGAAATAGAAAAAATGGAAATTGATACTGGATATCTTAATTATGAGTTTTCAAAAAAATTAAAAGATTTAGGCTATGACGGAATGAGCCTTATGTTATATATTAAAGATGCTCATGTTGGCTGGTATTCAAAATACATAACAAATGAAATTATTGACAAGTTAGAAAATACAACTGAAGAATCTTGTGTTGCGGCACTTAGACCTTTTGTATTTAATTGGTTTGATAAAAAAACAGATTGGTTAATTTCAATACAACAAGTTGGAAAAACAGAATTTGGATTTACTATTTCTTTTGATGAAGAAAATGTAATAAAAAGTTTTTCCTATTCTAATAGAAAAATAGCTGAAGAAACTTGTTTAAAAGAACTTATTAAAAAATACATTAAATAAAATGAGTCATCCTTTAGAACATTGTAAGTCCTCAGTAAGAAAATGGGGTGGAGAATGGAGTGATTACATTGCAATTCATAATTGGTTTGATGAAACTAAAAAATGGATTGGGCATAGTAAACACAGAATGTTTAGACATCATAGTGAAGGTATATTTGAATGTGAAAAGATATTTGGAATGTCTTTTGTCAACTCAGATGGTAAAACTGTATATACAAGATATGTTGGAGAACAACATGTAAAAGAGGATTGTAATAATTATATCCCAAGTGCTAAAGAATGGGTTCAGAATTTAGATAAACCCACAGAATGGATGATTAAAACACTTAAAATAGAAGACTGATGAGACAAATAACATTAAAAATTAATTTATTGGAATGGAAATTAATTCCAAAAAAATCAAAAGGAATACATGCTAGTTATGCATGGTTATGTTTAGAACTAAAACTTGATTATAAACCTTAAAAATTGAAGACTAATGGAAAAGATGAATAAAGAAGTAGAAACACAAGTAGTAAACTTGTTAAATCAATTAGAAGTACTAATTTCTAATAATATGGAATATGATGATGAAAACCCAGAAACATGTCAAAAAACTGAAGTTTTAGGGTTATTAAATTATATTGAATCTGAACTTTTAGAAATAAACTAGAATTATGGAAAAGCAATTATTTATAATAGATGGCTATAGAATCTGGGCATTTACATATGAAGATGCATATGCAAATTACTTAGTGATATCAAAATTATAGAAATGGAAAAAGTAGTATTGAATAGAGAAAGTGTTGAAAGTATATATAAAATGTATAATTCTCCTGATAAAGAGAATCATGTTGTTGCAAATGAAATACTAAATAATTGTGATATTAATGCATCTGAAGGATGGTTAATCATATTTTATGGTATGAGTTTAAAAAGTGATGATTATTGGTTAGAAAATATGCCTAATGTTTTTGTTAGAGTCCGTGAATTAGGTATTCAAAGTGATCATAAGTTAAGTGCAGCACAACTTGTTAATGCTTTAATTGTTGCAAAAGTAGAACCTGGGATTATGGATTACTATTTAGAAATTCATGTTGAAGATTTAAAAAGAGCAATGTCAAACTGGGGTTATCCAGTTAATAAATTAAATTACTCAATAACATTAAAAAATGAAGAATAGAGAAGATAGTTTAGCAAAAACCAGTAAAGACTTGATGTTAAAGGAGCCCTATTATGGATTCTTTTTAATCATGTTAAATAAAGTATGGAATAATAAAATAGTTCCTACTGCTGGTGTAAGTAAAAATAATATTAATTATCAACTTACAATTAATGAAGATTTCTGGACAAGTTTATCTGAGGATCATAGGCTAGGCCTTCTCAAGCATGAGTTACTTCACATTGCATTTGGTCATCTTACTATGTATTTTAAGTTTAGTGATAAAAAACTAGCTAATATAGCTATGGATATGGAGATTAATCAGTATATTTCAGATGAATTACTACCAAAAGGTGGTATTAATATAGATGATTATCCTGATTTAAATCTTGATAGAAAAGCAGGTTGTAGATATTATTATGATAAACTACAACAGGCTAAAGAAGATAAAGACAAAAATGGCACAAGTGGTGATGATAATTTTGATAAGTTAGCTGATCAAATGGATGCTGGAGATGAAATGGCCAGTGATCATCCTACTTGGGTTGATTTTGAAGACATGACTGAAGCTGAGCAAAAACTAATTGAGAAACAATTGAATAAGATTCTCAATGATGCTAAGGAGATGACTGAAAAGAAAAGAGGTAATATTCCTGGAGAAATTGAGGGTTTACTTGAAATGGAAGAAATTAAGCCTGCTAAATTTGATTGGAGAGGATATATGAGAAGATTTACTGGTGTGTCATCTAAAGTGTATACTAAAAAGATAAGGAGAAAAGAGAATAAAAGATATTCTGAGAATCCTGGTCTTAAGATTAAAATGAAACAACATATGTTGTTGGCTATTGATACTTCAGGATCAGTATGTGATCAAGAGTTACATGAATTTATGAATGAGATATTACACATCTATAAACAAGGTGTTGATATTACCATAGTACAATGTGACACTGCTATCAAAAGCATAGAACCTTATAAAGGTAAAAATGAAATTGAGATATATGGAAGAGGTGGAACAGAATTTGATCCCGTCCTTGAATATTATAATGAGAATATAAGAAAATATACTAGCTTAGTGTATTTTACTGACGGTGAGTGTTATACTAATGTAAAGCCAAAAGCTCCTATATTGTGGGTGCTGTCTGAGCAATCTTATATGAACACGGAACTTCCCGGAAAAGTTATTAAGTTAGAAATTTAAAAAATTAAAAAAGATGAGTCAAGTTCAATTAAATGTAGAAGAGTTAAAAGGGTTTTTAAAACACATAGTTGGTAATAATCAATACATCCAAGCTGAAGGTAAAGTACCTGTTGCAATAAATGTAGAAGGTGATGCAGGTCTTGGAAAGACTTCAGCTGTTAAGCAATTAGCAATTGAGATGGGTATGAATATTATTAAATTAAATCTTTCACAGATTGAAGAGTTAGGTGATTTAATTGGTTTTCCATTTAAAGAATTTGAGATGGTTAGAGAAGATGGTGCTACTAAATGGGTTCAAGAATCTTTAATGGAAACTTATATTAAGAATAGATATAAACCTACTAATAGTAGTAGAATGTCACATGCTGCTCCAGAATGGATACAAGGGCAAGGTGAAGGTGGTTTCTTGATTTTAGATGATTATACTAGAGCTGATCATAGATTTATGCAAGCAACTATGGAGCTTATTGATCAGCAGGAATATATTTCTTGGAAATTGCCAAAGAACTGGCACATAATATTAACTTCAAATCCAGACAATGGAGATTATAATGTAACTGCATTAGATGTAGCTCAAAAGACTAGATTTATCTCAGTTGAAATTAAATTTGATATTAATGTATGGGCTAAGTGGGCTGAGCAAGTAGGAATTGATGGTAGATGTATCAATTTTATGTTGATGAATCCAGAAGTAGTAACTCAAAAAGTTAATCCAAGAGCTATTACTACTTTCTTTAATGCTATTAGTTCTATTGAGAAGTTTGAGGAGCAGTTACCGTTAATTCAAATGATTGGAGAAGGTTCAGTAGGACCTGAATTCTCTAGTATGTTCACTATGTTTATTAATAACAAGATGGATAAAATTATATCTCCAGCTGATATTATGACTAATGTAAATGAAGCATATGTAGTTGGAGCATTAAATGGAGCAATAGGTACTGGAGATGAATTTAGAGCTGATATTAGTAGTATTATTACTACAAGACTTATAAATTATTCATTGACACATGCAGCTAATCATTCTATAAGTGATGCTATGATAAACAGATTAGTAAAACTTACTACAGACTGTGACGCATTCACTAATGATCTTAAATACTATTTAGTGAAAGAGTTATTAGCAGGCAATAAGCCTAAATTTTCTAAGCTAATGATGAATCCACAAGTAGTAAAGATGGCTGTCAAATAGTAAAAGCATAAAACTGTTTCCCATAAAAAGGAGCATAAACACAATTAAAACAAATATAAAGCGGTGTAAAAGCCGCTTTTTTTAAAATTAAATTATATGAAAGAGGCATTATTTATAGAGATGGAGATTGCAAATGGTGATTGGTATGATAATCATGATATAAACTCTTTATCTTTTAGGTTTGATATAGATACTAAAATATGTGATTTTAATAATATATATGATAATAAAATATTTAACACAGTATTAACAGGTTATACACCTACATTAAATGATAAATTATATTTTGCAAAAGGAGTTAATATTCCAAGAGTAAAACTTAAAAATCTTGCAAAAGATTACAAAATTAAATCTACTACTGATTTAGTAAATGCATCAGCAATTTTTATTTCAGAAAATAGTAATTCAAAATACACAACTATGCAATGGACATATACTGTTGATACTGCTGAATTTAAACAATATTTTGAAGATTATTTAGCTCTAAACTTAGGTGATGATTATTATAATCAAAAAGTAATAGATGCATTAGAATTTTATACTGGAGAATTAATTGGAATTTCATATAATACAAGAGCTTTTCTTCAAAATTCACATATTCCATTTAAATTAACATCTGGTACTAGTTATTCTTCTACACATTATATTTTTATACAAAATGAATATCTTGATGCTTATGAAGAAATAAATAATTCAACTATACCAGTATATGATGAATCAGAATTACTAAAACACCTTAATGGAAATGAGGCATTGGGTATTGATGTTGATATGTATGACAGCTTATGTGAAATGTTTAATAGTTCTGATACTGATAATCACACAATGGCTATGGAAATCATGGCTAATTCAAATTTTGAAGACAGTGTGTTGTATCTTAGTTTACTATTTTATTCATACTCTAGTCAAATGCAGCAATGTAGAAGTAAAGGACATGTAAATTTTAAATCATTATTATCTTTAATGACATTACCAAGTTCATATTTTAGAATGAATATTGATGATGTTATGGATAAACTAAAAAAGCATAAGCAATTAACTAAAGAAAATGTTGACATAGTGCTAAAGCTCCACGGGGATGATATAACTGATGGAGGTAATTCTACATATTTTAGAGTAAAAACTATTACTTTATGTACTGAATATCTTGAAGCTATGGATTTTAATTATACTTTTGTAGTGCAAGAAGATTTTGTTGCATCATCCCCAGAAATTGAATTACCTGATTTAGAAGAAGAAGCAGTTGTTGCATCTATTGCAACAGAACCTGAAAAGATAGATAAAGTCTTAATTGACTTTGATAATGTGAATCTAGAATTAAAAACAAACACTGATGGCTATTTCTTATAATGAAGAATTAAATCAATTTTATAATAGTGACTTTTATTTTAGTTACTCAAGTATTAATAAGCTGCTGTATTCACCAGCAGCTTTTTATAGACACTATATCTTAAATCAAAGAGAAGATATGGTTGATGCTCATTTAGTAGCAGGGAAAGTAGTACATTGTTTATTACTTGAACCAAAGAATTTTGATAAAGAATTCATAGTAATACCTGGTAATCTTCCAAAAGATAACAACAGGTTATTAGTAGATGAAGTCTTTAAGGTTTATCAATCACAACCTGATACTGATTTAACATTAACTGATTTTCCTGATTCAATAATTGATGTACTTGCAGGTATTAACTTGTATCAGTCATTAAAAAATGATGAAGGTAGAATTGCAAAAATGACAACTGAACAGAATATGCAGTACTTTGAATTTTTAAAAGTAAAGCAAGGTAAGACTATTGTGGATCAAGCTACACTAGACACAGCAAAAGAATCTGTAGAGTTATTAAGAAAGCATCCAATTGTGAGTGAGTTAATGCAACTTAATGGTGATATAGATGAGAATGTTAAAATCTTTAATGAAGAAGGTGTACAGATAAAATCAAGTAAGTATAAATTTGGTTTTAAAGGTATCTTAGATAATGTAGTCATGGACTATAATACTAAGACTTTATTTATTAATGACTTAAAAACAACTGGTAAACCTATTCAGGATTTTCCAGACTCAGTGCAATATTACAAATATTGGATACAGGCCGTCATGTATAAACAGTTGAGTTTGGGTAAATATCTTAAAGGTTTACCTGATATATCTGAATGGAAAATTGTTATTACTTTTATTGTGATTGATAAAGCTAATTTAATTTATCCTTTTCAAGTATCAACAGAAACATTAAAGGTGTGGGAAGAAGATTTTAAAGAGATATTGACAGTTATAGACTATCATTATACTAATAAGGATTTTACTCTTCCATATCAATTAGCAACCGGTAATGTAAAACTATAACAATTATGAGTATTAGTGCGCTTTATAAAAATTACTTTCAAAAATCCAAGATATTTGTATATCCACTCTTGGGCATTAAAAAAGGTTTAAGTGTCACTCCAGTTCAAACATATTTTGGCTGGAATGATTATGTAAAACCTGAGGATATGAAACTAGTAGCAGTATTTCATGAAAGAACAGATCAAGATTATCTGAATTTTGAGAAAAACATATTACTAAAACACAATAGACTAAGTGATTATATTAAACTGAATGATACTGAGGTATTATATACATTTGATTTTTCTGACATAAAAGATGATTGGATGCATTTAATCAATGGTAGATACAGTAAGATGAGTCCAACAGTTAAGCGCAGAATAAGAGATCATTTTGATAAGAATGGTAGCAATTTTATGTATATGGATAGTTTTTTATTTCCTGAAAGGTATTTTAATATTTATTCTGAATTACTTGGTATATCAGAAGAGGTGTTAAAAGAAGTAGGAGAATTATGTACTATACCAGATATGGAAAAAGAAATATTAATAGTAAACATAGAAGAGTTACAAAAATTAAATAAAGATTTAAAATAAGAATTATGACAGGAGAAAACACAATGACATTAATTAGTTCAGAATGGAATGGCCACAGTACATTTAGAATGATACCAGTATCTAATGATTCACCCTATGTAGAGTGTATCTATGATTTGACATCAGGATTATTTGTTATCATAGGTAAAGTAACTAAAACTACATTACACATGTTACCAAAACTAGATGAAAATGGAGACCCTACTACTACTAAAGCATTGAGACCTAATGGTAGAAATGTAAAAGAAGAAAGAGTGTCAAGTGAAACATTTCAAGAGTACTACTTAGATAACAAATTAGATATTAAAAATCTAATTAACTATATAGGTATTAATGCTAAAGAGTTTGACTTTCAGACTACATTAGCTAAAGCAGTACAACCTGCAAAATAATTAAATAATTCACAGAGTGTCATTACTGATGCTCTGTGTTTTTAACTAAATAGGGGAAACAGCTTAACTGAATAATAAATATGGGAGAAATAGCTAAGACCCACTGGGTTATGGATTATGAAACTATGATTAACTGTTTCATAGCATGCTTTGAAAGTGTTAAATCAGATGAAAGACATGTATTTGTTGTACATGATTTACAAAATGATTTTGATGATTACATTCAATTTATTAAAAGGAATATATTACATGATGAATGGCATGTATCTTATAATGGATTAGGATTTGACGGTCAGATAACTGAATATATAATTCAGAATGCTGAGAGTCTATCTTTTATGTCAGGTAGTGAGATTGCAGAATGGATTTACAGTAAAGCACAACATGTAATCAATAAGCAAAACAGTGGAGAATTTCTAGATTTTTATGAAAAGACTATGAGTGTTAAGCAAGTAGATGTCTTTAAGTTAAATCATTGGGATAATCCTGCTAAAAGAAGCTCACTAAAGTGGATTCAGTATAGTATGGATTGGGAAAGCATACAGGATATGCCTATACACCATACTACCAAAGTGACCACATTTGATCAGATTGATGAGATAATTGGTTATTGTTGGAATGATGTAAAGTCAACTAAGCGTATAATGATGCTTAGTAAAAGTCAAATTGCTTTAAGGAAAACATTAACTGAGGAGTATAATATTCCTTTATTCAGTGCATCTGAACCAAGAATTAGTAAAGAGTTATTTTTACATTTTTTGAGTGAGAGTACTGGTATTAAAAAGTATGACTTAAGACAATTAAGAACTAAAAGAGAAAGTATTACAGTAAAAGATATAATACTTGATTATACTGAATTTAAAACTGCAACATTTCAAAAACTATTAACAAGATTTAATGAAATAATTGTATATCCAGAAAACACAAAAGGAGGATTTAAATATAGTCTGAATTATAAAGGTGTTAAAACTGATTTTGGTTTAGGTGGTATTCACGGTGCAAGGAAGAGTGGTATATATGAATCTAGTAAAGATGTTATTATTATGTCAAGTGATGTAGTATCATATTATCCCAACTTAGCAATTAGAAATGGTTGGTCTCCTGCACATTTACCAAAAGCAGAGTTTTGTGAGTTATATGAATGGTTTTTTAATGAAAGAAAAAAAATAGATAAAAAAGATGTAAAGAATTATGTATATAAGATTATTCTTAATTCAACTTATGGATTAAGTAATGATGCTAATAGTTTTCTGTATGACCCAGAATTTACTATGCAAATTACAATTAATGGCCAGTTAAGTTTATGCATGCTATATGAAATGATATGTGAGGAGATTCCTAATGCATATCCTTTGATGCAAAATACTGATGGTCTAGAAACTATTATACCTAGAGAATATCAAGATAAGTATCTGGAAATTTGCAATAGATGGGAAAAGATAACTAATCTTCAATTAGAACATGATACTTATAGTAAAATGATTCTTGGAGATGTAAATAACTACATAGCAATACATGATTACAAACCTGTAGATATAGATAAATATAATGAAGTAAAGCAAGAGAACCCACATTATCTTTTTAAAGAAGAAGGTGATAAGTTCTATTATGCTGCAACTAAATGTAAAGGTAGATTTGAGTTTAATAATCTGGCCTTACATAAGAATAAAAGTTTTTTAATTATACCAAGAGCAATATATTATCATTTTGTACACGGTATTAAACCTGAAGCTTTTCTACTTACTCAGACTAATGTGTATGATTATTGTGGAGGAGTTAAAATCAAAGGTGACTGGGAATTTATTGAAGAAAAAATAGAAAACTCTGAGTATTCAGCTACAAAACTACAGCAGACTATTAGATATTATATATCTGAGAAAGGGTCTAAAATTATTAAGACAAATAAAATTGATGGTAGAAAGATACAAGTTGAAAGTGGTAAGTGGATGCAGACTGTATTCATTAACTATGTAGAAAAGCCTTTTGATGAATATTTAATTAATAAGCAATTCTATTTACAGAAAATCAATAAAGAAATTAACCAGTTAGCACCAAATATTAATCAATTAAAATTATTTTAAAATGGCAATAAGAACTAAAGACTGCACAAAAGAATATTTAACTAGTGTAGCATTACCAAATCATGCAGAGTCATATACTGTTATCTCACATGAATTTATTATTAATCATACTATGGAGCAATTAACACTCCATGGTTTCACTGTAGAAAAAGAGACATACAGATCTAATTCTGATGGCTCTATTGCTCAAGGCATATATTATATTAACTACAATAAAGATCCTGAGATAGGATTAATGTTTGCATGGTCTAATAGTTATAATAAACTAATGAGATTTAAATGTGCAATGGGAGGTTATGTATTTATATGTATGAATGGTGTAGTAGCCGGAGATATGGGTTCATATGGAAGAAAACATCTTGGAACTGCAGACACTGAAACTGTTCAAGCAATTATTGAGCAAATTAGTAATGCAGATATATACTTTGACAAAATTGTAGCTGATAAAGATACAATGAAGAAAATTACTATTACTGAAAGAAAACAAGCTGAATTATTGGGTATATTATACGCAGAGTATGAACTTCTTACTAATGAGCAGATAAGTATTGTAAAACAACAAATGGATAAACCAAGTTATGACTACAACTGTGAGATAAATTCATTGTGGGCATTCTATAATCATGTTACTTATGCATTCAAGAAATCACATCCTAGAGACTGGATGGATGACCAGAGAAAATTTCACTGGTTTGTTGCATTTGAATTTGATTTAGCTAACTTTGTTGAAAATGCTGAATTAGTTCCTGTAGATCAATTAGAGTTAAACTATGGGCAACCTGAGAATCAGTTAAATATTCTTACTGAAATAGAAAAAGCTGAAGAAAATGCTGAGTTATCTCAATTAGCAATTGAAAGAGATAACATGGAAGCTGATATTGAAGCTGATATACTTGATGAAGATATTAGATATGCTGCAAATTATGATGCTGTATTCTATGAAGATCTAGCAGGTAATACATTTGAAGCACTTGTAGTAGAAAGTGTACCTGAATTAGAGTTACCAAGTTTTGATGAAATTGTTTTTCAAGGACTTAAAGACATGGATGAATCATTAGCTGAGAAAAAAGCACTTGAAGAAGCACTTGAAGTAGAAGCAGTTAAACCTGCTGAAGCTGAGGAACTTATACAGTTGCAAGAAAAGTTAGATAAAAGAGAAATTGAAGTTATAGCAAAAAATATACTAGAGGATGATGATTTTAATTTTAATCTAGATGATACTGATGATGACACATTAGGAGGAGAATTCTTCTTATAAAACACTTGCTCCAAGGGAGTATAGTTAAACAAATATATCAATTAGGAGGTACAGTAATGTATCTCCTTTTTAAACTTGATATATTTAAATAATAAGAATTTAAACTTATAGGAGAGGGCCACAACGGCTCTCTCCTTTTTTTTTTCTTACTTGCCCTGCCCCCGATAACCTTTCTTATAGAGCTTTGATTTTTTAAGCTTAGATGTACCATTCTTAGAGTGTACACCTGGTCTTGATACTTTTATTGAAGCACCTGCACTTCCTGTTGTTTTATTAGCCATTGTTAGTTTATTTTAATAATGTAGCTTTAAATGATTTAACTGCTGCTTCTGGAGTAAAGTTATATCCAGAAAAACCTATTAGTTTAAGAAAGTATGCCCAAGATTTATTATCACCTTTATTCCACACACCTTCTTTTCTTTGATAACTTAATTTTTCAGGACTCCATGTAAATAAAAATTGATTAACAAATTTTGTCATTCTTTCTACTGTACTAACCATAGCTGATGGAGATTTAACAGTACGATAAGCATCTGGAGGAGATATGTATGATGAAGTCTCGGATTGCATTCTAGATAATTCATATAGCATAAAGTTATATGCATATCCTTTTTTCTCATCATCATCATCACCAAATGCATGCATTAATAACATTATAAATACAGTTGTTCCAAGTATAATTACTGTTTCAGCCATTACTCTTTTAATTTGTGCTTTTTCAAAAGGTGTATATGTTGACCAGTTCTGCATCATGTTAAGTTTTAGCTTAGCCAAATCTTTTAACATTGTATGATAAAAAGTTATATAATAACCTTCAGTTACAGCACCAAGTTCTTGATCTACTTTAAGTCTTCCCCATCTTCTTTTATAACCTGGTATAAGATGTTTTCTATACATGATAGCTAATCTACCTACTGAATATCTTTGTGCAGTACCTTTATCAAAATCATTATAAACCCCGTGTAATTTTTTACTTATTGCATGTATTCTATCTTGTAAATCAAGTTTCTTTTTATTAGTAAAATCTGTATTTTTTTCAATTTCTTCAAGACCATATTTAGTATATGCTTCTAAAAGAGAAATTATTTCCCCAGTATTAGTATCAGTAACTTTAGTTGCTTCCATTAATGCAAACATTGCAGATACTTGTATCTCATGCTCACCAAAGTGCTGATTAAAGAATAATGTATCAGTTCTCATTAACTTAGCAAATACACTACCTGAAACATTTTTACCATACTGATCTTTATAGTTACCTTGCATTGCATCATAATGATTTACAAGATTACCTACTAGTGATTCAGCTGTTGGTTTACCAAAATCAGAAAGAAATGAGGTTAAGTTTTTTGCATAATACAATTTACCTTTTCTTAAATCTTTTCTGCTAAAAAATTCAGATGAGTTAGCTTCAATAATTAATTGGATATTACCCTGTAAATTATTTGCCATACCTTTAAGTAAATCTGCAGCAATACTTGTTATAGCAGAATAACTTAATGCAAGATTCGTTAACTTACCCATAGAATAATCTCCAAGTATCTCAGCATTTTGCATTTCATTATAAAGATTCATGTTTATAAATGCATCAACATGTTTTTTAGCATTTGCTTCACCTTGTTTTTTAATATTAACTTTAATACCAAGTTTATTTGCAAGAGCATCTAATACAGCAACACCTTTAGAATTAGTTTCAGCAACTTCTCTATCTCCTATTATAGCTTTAAACATTGATGTTTCTGCTGAAATATTATTTACTGCTTCATATTTATTTGCCATTTGAGAGTAAAGTTCTACAGATCTTATTAAATCTAAACTTACTTCATCAGCATCCATATCTTGAGTGTAGTATACAGGTATAAACTTTGCACCTTCATCAGCTAAATTTGACAAATTAAAATCAGTTTCATCTCCTCTTATAGATGTCACATCTTTAAATTTATCTGTTATAACACTTTTAATACTACTTCTTTCTATACTACGTTTATGTATTGATGGTAAAACATAACCTGTTTTTTGAGCATCAGGTACTTTTTCTTGAGCATCAAGATATAGATTTAATAAAAATGAATGATATTCCCCTTTAGCATTTTTAGGTTTATCATTTTTATCATATAGTGCTTCCCAATTTTTATTAAGATATATATCAGCTGGCTCACTAAATTCTTTCATATAAATCTTAGTACCATCTTTTTTAATCTGCAAAACAGATTTATGCCACTTATCATAATCAGCTTTAGTCCAAATACCACCATTTACTAATTTATTTTTTTCAAGAAGAATTTTATCAATTTCTTCATCACTTTTTTTTTGTGCATTTTTAGCATACCAGTCTCTTAATATAGTAGATTTATTTGCTTCAAAATTAGATTTTGCTATTATTTCTGCATCAGTTGGATTAGGTCCTAATTTAGTAGCTTTATATAATTTAGTTTCTGCTTCTCTATATTTATTAATATCATATTTTTGTACAAAAGCCATTTTTTTAATAGTAGTTGGCTCTCCATTATTATTTGTACCATGAGATATTAATACTTCATATAAACCTTCATTGAACTTAGCTGGAGTATCTCTGCTTTCTGATTGACTATCTTTATATTTTAAAAAAGCTTTAGCTGCAAGTTTTACTATAGCTATATCTAATTGTCTTGCTCCTTCAAATTCTGTTTTAACAGCTTTTGCAAATAACCCTAATGAAGCATCTTCATTAGTTATTAATGGGCCAAACCAAAACTCCATTGAACCTTCATCTCTAGATGAAAATTTTAATAACTCTTCCATTGACTCTTGAGTCTGTGTAAAAGATTGAAATTTAGCAATTCTTTCTGTTAAAGCTTTAATTCTTTTATCATTAGGATTTGCAGATGTTTTTTCAGCTTTTAATTTTTTTTCTATTTCTATTAATTCTTTATTAATTGCTTCATCTAGATTTAATGATTTATAATTAAGTAAAAATGAAGCCATTAAAGGTATACCTAATTTTATATATTGTTCTTTAACTGCTTTTCTTATTGAAATTGCATCTGTTAACATTTCTCTTATAGTCTTATTATCTTCTTCAGAAATTTCTTCTTCTCCTTCTTTTGCAGTAAAAAAACTATATATATCAGCTTTAGAAATTTCATCAAGAATATTATAACTATTAGCAAAAGAATTTAATTTAGTAAGTTCTATAATCCTATTTTTTTTAAAATCTTCTGTACCATCATCTTTTTTATTAATAACAGCTTTCATTAATTTTTCAATATCTTTAGCTTCTTTATAACTGTCTTTAACAAACATGTTAATAGAATTAATACCTTCTAGATGTCTAAATTCATCAATTAATTTTTTTTGTCTTTCTTCTTTTTCTGTTTGATTAATTAACTTTTGACCTTGAATTATTTTTAATTGTTTTTCTAAATGCACCCAAATTTTATCCACCATAGTAGTTATATCATCTTTCTTTACTTCAGGTGTTTTTTCTAATTCAGCATCAGGTATATAATTTAAATCTTTATTTAAATCAAAACCTTGTCTAATCCATTCTTCTTCAGCTCTAGTATCATTACCATTTACTTCATTAAGTATTTTTACATACTCCTTACTGGTTTTAATTGGGCAATACATATTGTTTAGAATTTTTAATTAACACAAATTTTTAAGTACTTTAACCATTATTTTGACTAATTGAGATTCAGTAGTAATTACTTCTAACTCATCAAATATATCAGTAATGTCAATACCTTTATAAGCAAGTTGTTCTTCTGTAAATAAATTTAACATAGTATCATTTACAAAAGAATTAAATGCTTTTTGATCATATGGCTTTAAAGATACTGGTTCTTCTACTAATTCCATAGTATCTAGGTTAATATTTTTTAATAATATTATTTTACCTGATAAATCTGTTATATCATATGTACCAGTAATATTATTTAAAATAGCTTTTGAACCACCAATTATAACTGATGTTGGTTTTTTACCAGTTTTTTCAAGTTCTTTTTTATACTCAGTTTGAATAGGATATTCTTCTTCAACCTCTGCAATATCTTCTACTTCTGGTATAAAGATATCTTCCTTGTTTTCTTGATCAAATAGAGCTTCATCACCATTATAAAAACTAGTATCTTTTTCATCAAAATCTACTTCACCAGACATTATTGCTAACTCTTCTTCTATTTTTAATTGAGCATCATATTTTTCATCAACAATACTATTAAAAACTTTTTCAGAAATATTTATTACAACTCTATCTTTATCAAAAACACTTATGCTAGCTAAATTAGGATATTTATTATTAATATTTGTTAAAAATTCTTTAGCCATAAAGTCACTATGTGTAGTATCTCTATACCCACCTAATTTTTTATCAATTTCTTTATTTAAATCTATTTTAATTTGTGTTTTACAAGGCATAATATTATTTATTAAGGACAAGATTTTTTATAAAGTGAAGCTGCGTCTAATATTCTTTGTTTAGTTAAAGGATCAGATACTGTTTCTTTAGCTAAGTTAGTTTTTCCTGAACCTAATATAGTATTATCTGAAAGTATATAATAATTAGATTTGTTATAACTAGACACTCTTAATGTACCATCTTCTAATTCTTTTCTAATATACACTTTATTTTTAATAGTTTGATCAGTTAATTCTTTACCATTACCAAAATATATTTTACCATCTGGTTTAATTGTAAAAGTATATTGATCTACTTTTATATTTCTTTCTTCTGGTTCAGGTTTTTTAACTATAACTTCTCCAGTTTGTCCATCAGGAACCTCTTCTTGTAGTTGTTTTACTATTGG
>Ga0315284_10001377_pt1 | contig 34663 bp, 29 predicted proteins | sample YL17G09_16_MG_FD_203696 | JGI IMG/M metagenome (GOLD analysis project Ga0315284, IMG submission 203696) | Sediment microbial communities from Yellowstone Lake, YNP, Wyoming, USA - YL17G09_16 | ecosystem: Environmental > Aquatic > Freshwater > Lake > Sediment | place: USA: Wyoming | collected... | reverse complement strand
TACGTTCCTTCAACTATTTTTTTTCTTCTTGAGCATCTCCTTCTCGACTCTCAGCCATTTTTGTTCGGTCTTGTGTGAAACGTTCATTTCTCGCTTTGTCAATGCCGATACCCGCGAGCGATTCTGATTTTTCTGCTTCAAATTCAGCTCGTATTACTGCAATCTGAGCTTCCATTGCTTCACGCTTACGCTCTAAGCCAAATTGTTTGCGTCCGATTTCTTGTTGACGCAATAATAGTTCTGCATCGCCCTTCGCCTCTTGTGATAACCGCGCCGAACCAGTCAATACACCCTCCGGACCGACATACACATCACGCAATTCTACACCGTTGTCGGTAAGCAGGAACTCGCGAATCTGATTGGAGTGCGCCATACCGCGCGATTTAAGCACATACAATCCTCTGTTGCGTTCACCTCCAATTTCAATATCACGCAAAAGCAACCATGTATCTATCAAGGATGAGATGGAAATACCGCTAAGCTCCATATCATCACTGGCGGTAGTGAGACTTGTGCAGAATGCAGTGATCCCCTTCATCTTCAAAAAATCTACAAGGCGCAGTAACATTGTTTTCACTTCAGTTTGGTTCTGTCCCATCATGAATGCATTAATAGGGTCGAGGATAACAATGTTAGGGTTAAATTGATTGATCATTTTGATACTTGTCGCCAGGTGAGTTTCCAAACCATAGAGTGTTGGACGTGTTGAATGAATCTGAAGCAATCCTTTTTTCACCCACGGATCAAAGTTTATCCCAATTGAACGCATATTGCGCACGAGCTGGCTCGGGGATTCTTCGAAAGCAAAATAGAGAACGCGTTCTTCTCGCTTGCATGCTGCTTCAACAAATTTCGCGGCAATGCTCGTCTTGCCCGTACCAGCGCTGCCTGAAACAAGCACTGTACTGCCGCGAAAGTAACCTTTACCAGACAGCATGGTGTCAAGGCGTGGAATACCGGTGGAAATTCGCTCGTTGGATGAAATGTGAGTCAATCCCAGCGAAGTGATAGGCAGAACAGAAAAACCATCTTCATCAATAAGGAAAGGATACTCGTTCGTACCGTGCGTTGAACCGCGATATTTGACAATACGCAACCGTCGTATGGATGATTGATCGTTCACGCGATTATCTAGCAGAATGACACAATCGGAGACGTACTCTTCCAAACCTTGACGCGTTAACGTACTTTCGCCTCGCTCTCCAGTAATTATTGTTGTTACGCCTTTCTTTTTCAGCCAGCGAAACAACCGGCGCAGTTCAGCACGCAGTATAAGAGGATTTGGCAACCCTGAAAAGAGTGATTCAATGGTATCCAGCGCAACACGCTTAGCGTCGATGCTTTCAATTGCGTGATGGATCCGGATAAACAAACCTTCCAAATCGTATTCACCGCCTTCTTCCAGTTCATCCCGTTCAATGTGAACGTGCTCAAGAAAAATCTTTTTGCGCGCTACAAGGCTGTCCAAATCAAACCCCAACGAACCAACGTTTGCCGTGAGTTCTTCTTCTGTTTCCTCGAACGACACAAAAACGCCCGGTTCATTGTACTGCGTTGCTCCGCGAACGAGAAACTCCATGGCAAAGAGGGTCTTTCCGCAACCCGCAGCACCGCATACAAGCGTCGGTCTCCCTTTCGGTAATCCTCCGCCCGTGATTTCGTCCAACCCTTGAATACTCGTAGGGGATTTGGGTAGGATCTTGCGTTGAAATTGTACTGTGTTTTTTTTCAAGGGATTTTATCTCCAGATATCTTTTTGATAGTTTTTTTATTATAATTTTCAGAATTTGTTTCTCTTACGAGCAATAAAATCTGTCATAACTAATTCCGCTTGACTCCACATGTTCATCTGTTAACATGGTATTGCAAAGCAATGCAACTTCTTGATAGAGATTTTGGTGTTTGGTCACTTTATACCAGTCAATAGTACAAATAACTGTAAAGCATAACAATCGCCCAAAGGGATGAAAAAGGAATTAATCCTTTAGGGCGCCAGTTGAAATATTTTTTGCAGATCGTTATTCGTCCTCCAGAGAAATGGTTTCAGCAATATCCGAAACTTTACCGCTGGTAAAGGAATAAGTGGCGATCTGAACCCTGGAATGCATTGCTAATTTTTGTAGAATATTGTGGATGTGACTTTTCACTGTGTAGAGAGAGAGATGAAGCTTATCAGCAATCTCCTTATTGGTCACTCCTTCGGCGACCCAATCAATAACCTGCCGCTCTCGTTTTGTCATGCGTACAGCTTCAATCAGTCTTGATTTCTTCTCTGTTGTAACAGCATGATGAATGATTTGAGAAAAGAGCGATCCAGTCAAGTTGGGCGGCAAAACTTTTTCACCATCAGCAACCAATCGAATCGTATTAAGAAAATCGTTCGTCGAGGCATCTTTAAGGAGAAACCCCGATACTCCCACTTTTATAAAAGTAACGATATCGGACTTCAATGGAACAATATCCATTATAATCACTTTTGTCTCTTGACAGTTCTTCTTCAACGATTTTATTAATTCAAAACTGTCTTGATTTGGTAAACTGAAATCCAGAAGCAACACATCGGGTTTCAAATCACTAACTTTCGTCAGAGTTGTCTCGCTCTCTCCAAATGCAGCCATCATTTTGAGATCAGGCTGTTTTTTGATCATCGCCGTGATACCGTCACGCAGAAGGCGATTATCTTCAATAATTATTAAATTTATTTCTTTAGTCAATGGCGGTTTCAACTCCCAAGTGCAACACGGGCGAATCCGTTTGATTCGCTTTTTACAAATATATCATGAGGCGGCTTGAATGCAAGCGTTTTTCGTGGTCGGTTATTTAATTGCCCCATAACGAAAGCTAGTTCCTCCCTACTGACATCTCGCAGATCCATCCCTTTGTAAAGCCCTTCTGTAATGATGAAAGTTGTTAAGTATTGTTGATAATTATTTAAACAATCCAAGTCAAATAGCCATGATGAGGAAGTAATCACAGGGTATATTGACAGGGCAAACATAATGGGAGGGATAGCCTTTGGTGGCTTTGTTTGGCTTGGATATGGCTCTGGGGGATATCTGACCTGCCCCTCGAAAACTGGTCCAGATATTATGTTAGGATCAGCGGGGAATATCCAATGAGATGGACAATATTTAAAGTCCGATACTTTTGCGTAAGGCATGTATACAAATACCTCTAAAGCGGGTCTGAAGCCAGAAGTATCGGACGGAATCCGTAAGGTAAAGATGTGCGCTTATATTATAACAGGCATTGAAAACCATAAACGGAAGGAGACAAAGAAACAACTTGGTACGGAAATATATGCATGATTGTGTTGGAAGAAGGTGGTGGTGACTCGCCTCCTAACCGCTTTAATAATTCACACAATGCTGGTTTTTTACCAGAACAGCCGCTCGTCCGGGTTCGCGTTTCTCGCCCAGTTGAGTCCGATTCTCCGGCGCTTGATTTCGGAAAGTGATTTCAGCTTTTCTACCGAGCCGTCGTCGCGGATCCAGTAGATATCGATTTTTTCAATGTCGTTCTCGCCGAAGCCCCGTTCCTTCATCACCCGTGTATGCCAGAGCTCTTTCGGGTCATGCCCCATGATCCACGCCCCCACGGCATCTGTCTCGAAGGGCGACATCCCTGCAATCACCATGTTGACGAGCTGATGAGTGCCGATATTGTCACGGTGCAGTTCCTCGCCGTCAACAGCAATGATACCCTCGATGATGTTGATGTGTGGCCTGATCGCCGCCGCGGCGTCCAATCCACGGTGAATCCACATCTCCTGCCGCATCAGGGGCCCGACCTGGCGGGCGAAATCCCTGTATTCGGCGCTGTTCAGCTTGATTTTACTGAAGGTATTCCAGCCGCCGAGTTCCTGGTATTTTGCATAGCTGCCGTTTTGGTCGGTATTCGCCTCGAACCGTTTGAAGCCCGCCGCGCGGTGTTTGAGGAACGACGCCTCGACCCGCTGGTAATAATCACGGTGGAAGTCACGTTTGAAATTGATGCCGGCACGGATCGCATCCGCCTCGGCTTCGATCCATGAAGTGCAGAACTGGCCGTAACCGACCGGTACCGTTCCCTGGATGTTCTTGACCGTGAGTGTAACGAGCGCGGTCATGTGGCACTTCATCGAGGAAACGTTGATCAGGAAGTTATCCTCATCTCCCATCGGCCGGAAGAAAGGAATGTTTTTCCAGACGGGCGAATTTTGGGTTTTCCGCCAGTTCAGCTCCTTTTTTGTGAAGTGCTCAAAACGCTGATAGCCCGCCTCGATCATGTCCAGCCCGACTTCGTCGAAGGCGTCGTACACACCGCCGAACCTGTGAACACGGGCATCGGTCGGGCCCTCGCCGGCCACAAGATTGGTGTTCCCGATGTCGCGAAGCTGCATGACCATTCCGCCGATGAAATCCGGGGATGAATATACGCCGGTCGTCCTGTTATAATCGGTGGGGAAAACATAGGTGAAATTCGGCTTGATGAAGGTCGAGCCGCCGCGCCGCGATCCCTTGACGAAAATCCGTCCGGCAACCGATTTCCCGGCGGCTTTGAGCTGGGGAACCGCTTCGGAAAAGAGGCCGTTCTCGTCCTTCTCGGCATCGACATGCGTCTCGATGAGAAAGACCGCGCGGGGGTTGTTCCGGATTTCCGGCCGGAGTTCCGGCATGATGTTTTTTTCCTTGCCGCGTTCGAGGTTGTAGAGCGCCTCCTCGATTCCCATACCCCCGCTTGTGGGAAACGCATAGGCCTTGTCGCGCTCGATGATCTGTGCGAGCGTCAGCGTTCCGAGACCGCCGGTCCCAATCGCCGCTGTCCTGAGAAAATCACGTCGTTTCATGAGTGTTCCTTTCCTGCTCTGTATCAGATATGTTGTAACACTGAATCATCGATAACTACGTACAATAACTCATTGCGATTCACAAAGTGTTTATTATTTCTTGAAGATCCCCTATTTTCCTGCGGCATACAACATGACGTGATTTTCAAAATTTCTTTTAATCTTTTTAATCTTTTTAATCTTTTTAATCCTTTTAATCCTTTCAATCATGATAATCAAGGTAATCCTGGTTTATTTTTTGAACGTCGTGAACACATTCGGCCTGTTCACGTCGTACCATTGATGGTCGAAGGAGTTGATGGAAACACGGTTGACTATGTAATGAACACCGTCCGCGTCATATCCCCAGCCCCCCTGGTGGTAGAAGTATTGCTGTCCGTTGCGCGCCTTACCGAGATACATGACGATGTGACCGGAATTTCCGGCGAGAGTGATAATCGGGTCGAGTTTCGCGATTTCCGCCTTTTTCTCCTCGGCGGTGAGATCGGGATTGACGAAATACTGGTGGTCCGATGAGCTGAGTATGAACGAGGGATGGCGCCCGGTCTTTATCCCGAAGCAGCAGAGAACCACGCGCTGAATGCCGGAGCAGTCGCGCTTGTTCTGCTGGTCTGCCCACCCGTACGGCAGGTTGAGCAGCTTGAAATACTGGGTGATCACGTTCCGCTTCGTATAGGGAAGATAGCCGATGTGGACATCGGCATCCGGTTTCACATACGCCTCTGTCATGCCCAGGGAGCCTTCGGGTTTACGGTACGGGAGTCTGACAATGTAGAAAGAGGAGTTCATTTTCAGAAGCGGTACTGTCGCCGAACAGTAAAGATACTGGCAGAAGTCGGTGAACGATGGATCGCCCCAGACGGTTATTTTATCACCTGTCGCCATGAGAAAATCGGGATTTTCGATGATCGCCCGTATTTCGTCCTTTTTGGCGAATGCGATGGTTTCGGCGGCGACCCATCCCCGCGACACAGGGCTTTCGACATACAGAAACGCGCCGTCCTTCGACCGGTGGATGACTGCGACGGGATTCCCGGTATAGAGGGCTGTCGCCTGGAAAAAGTCGAGCTCCCATTTCGTCTCGGAGAAGCCGGGAACTGCGGTCGGATAATGACGGACGTCCGCACGTTTCACGACGATTCCGTACCGGCGGACGATTTCGTCCGGAATGCTGTCGATATCCATGTCGTTCACAATCCGCTGACGCATGCTGTCGTCGTAAGGGGCGTTGCGGTTATCGTAAAAATCCCGTGAATACAGCCACTCCATGTTCAGTTTCAGCCTGACCCTGAGGCTATCGGCCGGCAGGCGCTCCGGCAGGTTGAGGGGCTCGAGCAGGTGCATAACGGGACCCTTCATGAGGGTTTCGGCGAACTGACGTTCGAGGGGGTTGGGGCGCCCGTAATAATCGCGGAACACCACTTCACGGGTTCTATTCTTTTCGTTAAACGCCGCTATCTCCCCCGGTGTCATGATGACGGCGTCCGGGTTGTCCTGGAGGGAAATCCAGTATGCCGGGGTGAGCATTTCCGGTTCGACACCCGGCAAGGCGTCCGGGGCGTGGACCTGCTTCAGTTCCTGGGAGAACACGGAAAACGAACAACTCATAAGCATAACGGCGAACAGCAGCTTCTTCATGTATCTCCTCCAATAAAATTCTATATGGTCATATTATGTCGCACTTCATACATACATTCAAAGAGCGGCAGACATTAAACTATATCTGCCGCTGTTTTCGGGGGATGATATACTACCGCTGCTTATGTGCCGGTTCGGAATGTATGAAGACCCGTAACTACAATGATCATGAGCGTTTCAGGTTTTCGAGCAATTTCCTGACACGCGTGGTCACACCTTTTTTATCAACAACAGAATCCAGAAGTACTCCCGCCTCTTTATTCTTTCCCTGGGCGATCAGCATCTCGGCACGGGTGACCGCCTTGATCTGCTCCTCGACATCCATGGCGATGCCTTCGAACAGAACTTCCGTCGGCGCCGCAACCTTTGCTCCGGCAATACCTGCGAGCAGGCTTTCATCCTCTTTTTTCACGGGCTCTTCATCGAGCTTGAGGAAATCCTCCTCTTCATCTTCAACGCCGACACCCCCGATGACGATTCCGGATTCTTGTTCAGGAGCTTTGAATTCGCCGGTAACCGCTTCTTCAGCCCCTTCTGTCAGGTCTAATTTAAACTCCGTCTCGTCACCCGCTGTCCAGGTTTCTTCTGCTGCGGCCGTCTCTTCCGGCTCCGGAACAGCTTCCGATTCACCGGTGGTGACTCCGGTTTCCTCGACGAGGAAATCGCCGTATCCGCCTTCTTCCTCCCCGGTTTCAAGGACCTTTTCATCTATCGGCTGTCCGGAACCGGCACCTTTACCGATTTCTTCACCAATCAGGCTGTCATAGGAGAGATCGGAAGTTTCGTCGAGCACCAGTTCCCCTGCCGGGATTACTGCCAGTTCTTCAGACTCTTCTTCAGTGGTTTCAGCCGCCGTTTCTTCAACCAGGACATCGTAAAGAACTTCCCTGGCTGGAATTTCAGGCGTAATGTCTTCAGCCGGTACGGCGGCAGGCCCGGCCGCCTCTTCAGGTTCCCCGGTCAGTAAATCATCAAGGGAGAATGCTTCTTCCAGGGTTTTGGCCTGTATACGTTCTTCCTGAGCTGCCGGTTTCTCAGTGGTTACAGGCTCGCCAGCAGCCTCTTCTTCTCCGAGGAGACTACCAAGGGAAAACTCCATCTCCTCCACGGCGGAAGCACCCTCATCCGGCTGAGGAGCGGTTGAGACCTCTTCGTCCGGCACACTGGGTTCTTCAGACTCTTTTTTCTCAGGGTTTTCGTCTAAAAAACTTTCATATGAGACTCCGGTATCCTCAACCTCGAGTGTGAGCTCTCCGGGTTCATAACTGGCGGGTTCACCGGATTCATCCTCATCCTTAGCCGGTCCAGCCTGGCTGAGGCCGCCGATCTCACCGATAATCGAGGTGTAATCGCCCCCGCTTTCATCCTCGAAAGATCCGAGGTCGATTTCCGCCATGTCGCGTGCGGCAGTTGGTGTGCCCCCCCCTTGTGCGGCCGGTTTTTCGATGACATCGTATGCTTCGGCTTCAAGGCTGCCGAGTTGAACATCCGAAAGCGTCTTGATGTTCAGTTTATCGAAATCAGTACCGAGCCCGTTCTCTTCTTCGCCGTGTTCATCCTGGGTATCGATTCCGTCGAGGAGTTCGGACATCAAATCGCCACCCCCGGCTGTTTCTTTCCCTTCAGCCTTTGCAGCATCGTCTTCGGATAACGTATTCAGAAGATCTTCATAGCCATCGGAAGTTTTTTTGGTATTTTTTTCAGGTGTACTGTTCGATTTCTTCTTTCCCATGGAGAGTACCTCCTGTAACTGTATGGAAAAACAAAGAGTAATCCATGTTAATCTAAAAGAACAATATAGTATAATAAATCAATTTGTCAATGAAATTATTACACAGCGTCACCGGGGAATACCCTGACCGTCTCCTGAAACATGCAGGTTCTCTCATCCCGGCCTGCATCTGAATATACGCTTGCCTCGCCGTGGTTTTTTCTGTACACTGTGGTGGAAGCGTGCTTTCCACACCAGCAATGTAACACACTACGATAATGTAAGGATAGTTTCATGCATATACAACGGCTTTCACTTGAGGTGGGTTCCCTTGCTGCCCGCGGAACTGCTGTTGTTATCGACGTGTTCCGCGCATTTACCTGCGAGCCGCTCCTCTATTACTGTGGCGTCGAGGACATCATCCTCGAACCCGATATCGGGCGGTGCCTCTCCATGAAGGGCGAGTATATCCGCATCGGGGAGCATAACGAAATCCCCATCGAGGGTTTCGACCTCACCAATTCACCGTATCATATACTGAAACACGGGCGGGCGTTTTTCGAGGGAAAGCGGGTCATTCACCGTACGACATCCGGTGTCACAGGTGCGCTCAACGCCCTCGAACATGCGGACGAAGTGCTCCTCGCATCGTTCATCAACGCCGCAGCAACAGCGGAATATATCCTAAACCACAGACCGGAACTGGTGAGTATTGTCGCCATGGGGACACGGTCGGTTGAAAAGGCACCGGAGGATGAATATTGCGGCGACTATATCGAGAGCCTTCTCGCCGATCGCAGCTACGATCATATCGCTGCTGTCCGCGATATCATCGCCCATGAAACGGCGCAGAAATTTCTGCGCGGCGACAAACCCTATCTTCCCCCCGAGGACACTGTGCTGTGCCTCCTGCTTGACATGACCGGATTCGCCCTGAAGGTCCGCAAAGAAAGCGGATTCGTCCACAGTGTCATGACGACACGTTGAAAATATATGAAAGGCAACTGGCGAGTATTTATCATTGACTTTACCCTCGCCGCATGCTAATTTTCAAAAATAACACTATGTAGAGCGCCGTTTCTCTTTCACGGTTCCGGTGCTTTTTCATCACCGAAGGTCGCCATGGCAACGAAAGCTCAAAAGGTTCGCCTCTCCATCTTTCTCATCGCCTCCTCGTCCGTGCTCCTGCTTTTCTTCCTCGTCCTCGTGGGCAACCGGCTGCTCAAACGTATGGACACATACTATATCGTCTACGAGGACATCTCTGTGACCGGCCTCGATATCGGGGCGGCGGTTAAATACCACGGGGTTCAGGTAGGACGTGTCGCCGGGCTCGGGGTCAAGGACGCCGCATCGATCATTGTCGAAATCGAAGTCGAACGCGGGACACCGATAAAGAAGGATACCGAGGCGATCCTCACTATGGTGGGCATTACCGGCCTGAAATTTGTCGAACTCCTCGGCGGCTCGCCTCAAACAGAGAACCTGCCGGTCAGGGGAACCATCATCGCCGGGAAATCTACGTTCGAGGTCATTTCAGGACGTGCGGAGATCATCATGGCAAAACTGGAGATGGTGCTGAACAACCTGAACGAACTGACAGGTCCCGAAACGACCATATCACTCCAGAAAACACTCGGTTCCATATCGAGCGTGAGTGCCGAGGCAGACACCCTTCTCAAGAACAACCGCCAATCGCTTTCGCACGCCGCGGACAATCTCGATACCATCATGGTCAATCTTGCAATGGCAACCAGCAGACTTGACAGCAGTATGGCTGCGGTTAATTCGCTCATCAAGTCACGGCAGGTCGCGAACACCTTGAACAACATGGACTATATTTCCAAAACGCTCAAAACTGAGCTCGATAGCGCATACATCGCCGATACGGCGAATGAACTCCGCATTCTGCTCAACAATGCCAACAAACTTGTAATCAATTACGATCTCATTGCCACACGGGCCCGTGACGACATTCTGCGGTCCCTGCAGAACCTTGAGGAGACGCTCGAAAACCTGCGGGAAACGACTGATGCGATACGGGAAACCCCATCGCTTCTCCTCCGGGGCAGGAGGTCAACAGGAGACAGGGTGGAATAGCATGAAACAGGGGATAATGAAACGGTGGTTATTTTCGCTTGCAGTTGTATGCCTGGCAATAGTAGAAGGCTGCAGCTGGGGGAAAGTCCAGATTAAAAATTATTACATCATCAGTTATACCCCGTCGTCTCCAACGCCAGCGTCATCGAAACGTCCGTATCCGTATTCTATCCAGGTCGGGCGGTTCGAGGTTCAGCGGATTTTCAACCGCCAGAGCATCCTTTACCGGTTCTCTCCCCAGCAGATCCAGTATTACGAATTGCACGACTGGGCGGTGAGGCCCGATTTCATGGTGACGGACATGGTGCTCCGTCATCTTGCGACATCGAACCTCACCAATCGTGTCGGCCTTGAATATTTCGAGACACGCCCCGATTTCCGGATCGAGGGTACGGTCGAGGCGCTCGAAAAATTCGATGCTGGCGACATGTTTTTCGCCCATCTCGCCATGACGTTCAAACTGCTCCGGGTGAGGGACGGCACCCAGATCTGGGAGTATTCGTTCGACCAGCGCAGACAGGTCTATCAGGAAGAGATGGTGTATACGGTAAGGGGGCTCTCATCCATCCTGCAGTCACAGATGGACATCGTCGTGAGCAATCTCGATTCGCTGTTTCTGACGATGTCTTCGGGGCCTGCGCAGGTGCCTGCCGCCACGGTGAAACCCAGTGAAAAACCCGCTGCGCAGGAAACATCCCCCGACCGTGATGTTGACGAATCGACGTTCGAGATAATTCCCGAAAAACCACGGAAATGAGACGAGTAATGAATCGTTGCTTTATGCTGGGCTGCGCGGTTCTTGCCGTTACAGTGGCCGCTCCGGTTACCAGCAGCGCACAGGAAACGACATGGGAAAGTCCCCCTATCACAACCCAGCTCGAAATGGATGATGTCATCACACCTATCGGCAAAGGAGCGATCTTCTGCCCCTCAATGACCGATCCGGACAATGAGCCTGTGTACGGCGTCCTGAGGGAAAACGAGTTTGTGGAGGAAGCGCGGGTGGGGCACCGTATTCCACTCGCTCCGGGGAACTATACAGTCCTTCTTGGCTCGGGGACACGTGACCAGATGATCCGAAAGCGGGTACGGGTCGAAGAAGGGGCGACCACACTCATCAAGCCTGACTGGTCCGGTATGGTTATTGATGTCATCAACGAATCGCGGGCGCATATCAGGGAATATTACGAGCTTTTCAATCTTGACACCGGCATAGCGTATGGCATCGGGCAGGGCGTTGAGGAGGGTATGGACGAGAAACTATTCACCTGGCTTTTGCCGCCCGGACGGTACAAGATCGTGAAACCCGGCGACAATGTGAACGCGGTGGTGAACTTCGGCACCATACGGCTGGTCCCCGGTGAACTCGTTCACGCCAACCTCGTAATCGATTCTAAAACGGGTAATTTTCTCGGGTTCGGCTTTCTGGCTGATGTCCGGCAGGTAACGCGGCCTGACAGGAAATGGAGGACACTGAGCGAACTTTCCGGCAACGCGCTTCTCCATTATGCCCCGTCGAGCGAAACAGGAGCCGAGAGCAAAGCCAGTTTCACCGCAACCGCACAGTGGCTCTCCGACGTCCGGTACGAGAACGGCCGCCATATTATCCCCATATGGTCCAATCTGGAAGAGGGCCTGTCCATGGATGAAGACAAAAAACTGCGCAAGTATGTGGACAAGGCCGAGTTGAAACTCACTTACATCTACCGCCTCACCGATTTTTTCAGCCCCTATGTCCGTGTCGCCGCGGAAACGAGGTTCTTCCCGACCTATCACCGGTTCGAGGATCCGACCAGTTATATCAGGGTAGATTCACAGGGCGATACGCTCCAGGTGGTCGAGGACGCCCAGGATATCAAGCTCGGGAAAGGATTGAGCCCGGTGTACTTCAAGCAGGGGATCGGCATAACCTCCATACTGGTCAAGTCGTTGCCGGTCAATCTTAACATTCGGGCCGGATACGGGACCAGGAAGACCATAACCGGAGGGGCTTACATGTTCAATAGCGACACGAATGTACTCTCACCGGTCATCCAAACTGACACATCGGGTATGGAATTTCTCCTGCTCGGCGACCTCCGTCTCGGGAGGTATATCATTTTCAACGCCGAATTCGATATCCTCATGCCGAACAAACACGAGGAAAGCTGGATTTACGACGGCGAAAACAGGCTCCGCCTCAATCTGACCAGCACAGTGAGCATCATGCTGACCATGGAATACTGGAAGGACGAAAATGTAAAAAATGTTCAGTCACGGTACCAGACGCTCCTTCGGTTTTCCAGATACCTGTGAGGGAGACCGTGAAGCTCGCACATGAGAAGCTGTCGGTTGTTTTCGACCGGGGGGTGCTGTCAGTCGCCGGTGACCTGGTCGCCGGGACAGTTGCAGACGCGGAAAGGTTAATAACCGGTATTCCCCGGGAGAACATTACGGTTATCGACGGCACCGGAATCACCACTATCGACACTGCAGGTGCTGTTTTCATCAACCGGCTCGCCGCTGAAACGTCAGAACTCCGGGGATTCAGCCCCGGCGCGCAGGTGCTTTTCAGGATATCGAAGACAGTACGCCGAGAACCCCCACGGGAGGAGCAGCCGCGGCAAACATTTCTCGAGCATTTCGGCGGCCTTGTACTCCGTGAAATCGAGCGTCTAACCGATATCGCCGTACTGGTCGTGGATATTTTTTACTGGTCGGTGGTGGGTATTTTCGACAGAAGGCAGTACCGGAAAGGATCGTACATTGAGCAGTCTTATTATATCGGATCGACCGCCCTCCCGATCGTCGGAACAATCCTGTTTCTTATCGGGGTGATTCTCACCCTCCAGAGCGCCGCCCAGCTCCGTCAGTTCGGTGTGACCATTTTCGTCGTGAACCTCGTGGCGATCGGTCTGTCACGGGAATTTGCGCCGCTTATGACCGCCATCATCGTCAGCGGGCGCAGCGGATCCGCCATCGCCTCTGAAATCGCCACGATGAAATTCACCGAAGAACTCGACGCCATCAAGACCATGGGACTCAACCCGATCAGGTTTGTCGTCGTACCAAAATTCTGGGCGATGGTGACGACACTGCCGCTTTTATCCATCATGGCGCTTTTCATCGGCATTTTCGGGGGGTTCATAGTCGCGATCACCTATATGGAGCTTTCACCCACAGCCTTCATGAACCAGCTGTTCGTATCACTGTTCTTCCGGGATATTCTGACCGGACTCATCAAGGCGGTGTCGTTCGCGGTCATCATTTCGATTGTGGGGACATACCGAGGGCTCACTTTCAGCGGTGGAGCGGACGGTGTCGGGCGCGCGACCACCTCATCGGTGGTGACATCGATTTTTGCCATCATCATCATGGATTCAATATGGGGGATACTGTTCTATTTCAAATTCTAACCCGATCTATTCATAAAGTAAACGGTTGAAAATCCAAAAGCTTATGAATAATCCCTCCTGAGTCTCATGTAAAGTGGGGATCGTTCATACTAATCAATCAGAAAGAATTCGAAGTCCATTATGTAACTGCCGTAACACTGATTTAAAAATATTTTGACACCTTTCCCGAATGACCGTGACAACATTTTTTTCGTACTATTTTATGGGTTCTTATTGAGGCAGCAATGACACAGACTGAAACTATTCTCGAGGTCCGTAACCTCCATTCATGGTATGGTTCCCAGCACGTGCTCGACGGGGTGGATTTCACTGTCCGTACGGGCGAGATCATGGTGGTCCTCGGCACCTCGGGATGCGGCAAATCCACCCTTCTCAAGAACATCATCCGTCTCTATACACCGAATGTCGGCAGTATCGTGCTGCTTGGTTATGAAATGATAGGTCTTGAGGATGAAGAGGTTGAAAAAGTCCTGATGAATGTGGGTATCATGTACCAGAACGGTGCGCTTCTGAATTCGCTCACAGTCGGGGAAAATGTGGCCCTTCCCCTCGAAATGCACACGGCGATGTCTCTATCCATGCGGCGCGAAATAGCGGAACTGAAGCTGTCTCAGGTCGGGCTTGAGGGCGCGTACGACAAATACCCCAAGGAACTCTCCGGGGGCATGCAGAAAAGAGCCGCAGTCGCCCGTGCGATCGTGATGGACCCTGCTATCATTTTCTGCGACGAGCCATCGGCCGGTCTCGATCCTGTCACCGCAAAGGGGCTCGACGAACTGCTCATCACATTGAACAAAACGCTCGGCATGTCGATTGTCGTGGTCACCCACGAGCTGGAAAGCATCAAACGAATCGCTCACCGCATAACCTACCTCCACCGCGGCGGTGTCCTGTTTCAGGGAACGCTCGAGGAAGCGTTCGGCTCGGGCATTCCCGAACTCCAGGAGTTTTTCCTCAGGGGTACCCCTGTGGAGAAATAACTCCGCCAGCTCAACGGGGCTGCCAATCGAGGAGATTTACAGGAAACCAGAATGGTATCAGATTTACTGAAGAGGCATAGTAACGAGTCATTCCGGAAACAGGAGGTGACGGAGATGTTCGGGGACCCTTGGTGCCCGGCTGTTCCCGCACGAAAGGATTTATAAGTGAACGTCGTATGACTGAAATTATTTTCTTTCAATTGCGATGCCTTTTTTCTATACTGTTGTTCCGGGAATGAGGATGACCATTCCTCTCTGTCCGGCACAAGATTCCCGAAAAACATTCTCTCGATAATCGGTCACCCGGAAAAGGAGGCATTATGGCATGTGAGAACCTGTTTTCGCCCATCAGACTAGGTAAAGTCACCATACCCAACCGCTGCGCCATGGCTCCGATGGGAAGCGGGCTGTACAGTGTGGATGAGACCTGGCCGAAACGAACCATCAGGTACTATGAGGAACGCGCCATCGGCGGCATCGGCATGATCATCACCACATTCACCCGTGTCAACGGCCATATCGCCTCGATTCCTATCATCGGGATGTACGACGACCGTTTCATACCCTCGCACGAGGACCTTGTGAAGCGTGTCCACAAGCACGGCTCAAAGATTTTTCTCCAGATCGCTCTTGCAGGAGGAAAGCTGGGCTCGGACGCCCCATCCGCGATCTATAGCCCGAACTATGTTGTCAGGCCGCGCGAGCTCACCACCGGCGAACTGGACGGCCTCGTCGGGGATTTCATCAGGGCGGCCGGCCGTGCTATCAGGGCGGGATACGACGGTGTCGAGGTTCACGGCGCGCACAGCTACCTGATCGGCCAGATGATGTCGCCCGCTCTGAATCTCCGGACTGACAAGTACGGCGGATCGTTCGAAAACCGGATGAAATTCCCCACTGACATCATCGCCGGCATCCACAGCGAATACCCCGATCTGGCGGTCGGATTAAAATTCAGCGCCCACGAGGAAATCCCCGGCGGCGTGGACATCGGGCTGGCGAAAGACATAGCCCGTCACATCGAAAAGGTTGGAGTCGTGTACCTCCATGTTGCATCGACCGCCTCGACCATCGAGGTCATGAGCAAGTTCCCCTCGGTTCCCCCCCTGTATATTCCGCGGAACACACTCATGCCTCTCGCCGAAGAGATCAAGAAAGCCTGCCCCGGTTCGGTTGTCATGGGTACCGGCTCTATCACCGTGCCAGAAGAGGCGGAGGAATTTATCGCGACGGGGAAATGCGACATGGTGGCGCTCGGCAGGACTATCCTCGCCGACCCGCACTGGGTGAACAACGCCAAAAACGGCAGGCGGGTAATCCCCTGTATCCGCTGCAACGTCTGCTATCACCAGCTCTGGCTCGGCGAGCCGATCTGTTGCAGCGTGAACCCGTATGTGAACCACGAAGCCGAACAGGACCTCCCCGTCCCCTCACGGAAGAAAAAAGTCATGATCATCGGTGCCGGCCCCGCGGGGATCAGGTGCGCGCTGACCGCTTCACGGCGCGGGCATGAGGTGACGCTGTACGAGAAATTACCTTATGTCGGCGGCATGGTCTATCCGGGGAGCAGGCCGAAGTGTAAGGAGGATGTCGCACGCCTCTTCGACTGGTATCAGGCGGAACTCGCCGACAGCGCCGTCACCTTGAAACTCAATACCGAAGTGACCCCCGAACTCGTGAAAAAGGATGCGCCCGACGCGCTGGTCATCGCCTTCGGCGCCGAGCCGGTCATGCCCGATGTCCCCGGCATCGACAGGCCCCATGTGGCGTCCGCGGTCGATGTGCTCCGGGACATCTCTCAATATCGCGGGGAAAAGGCCGTGGTGATAGGAGGCGGCGATGTGGGCTGCGAAACCGCCTGCCATCTCGCCGACAACGGATTCGCGGTGACCATTGTGGAGATATGCCCGACCCTTATGCCGCTCAACATAATGACCAACGTCAAGGTCCAGATGTTCTCGCTCCTCGAGGAAAAAAACGTCACGGTCATGACCAACACGAAGCTGAACGCGGTGACCGAAGAGGGCGCCGAGGTCATCCTTCCGAACGGCAAGGCGTGGGGGCTCGGGGCCGACCTTGTCGCGGTCGCCATCGGGCTCAGAACTGAAAGCGGCGTGACCCCTTCGGAGATCATGCAGGTCCCGACCCTCAAGAGCAAGGTGGCAGTGATGGGGATGCTCTGCGACGAGGTTCATGTCATCGGGGACTGCAGGCGCCCGGGCACCATCCGTGAGGCTACCGAGGACGGCGAACGTATCGGCCGGTGGCTGTAAAATCCAGGCCAGTGGATAAATGAAGAGGCTCCGGGAAACCGGAGCCTCTTGTCGTAAGAAGACCTCAGAGGGCGGTGAAAAAGTATTTTTTCACGCGCCCCATAATGAAATTTGTTGTCCGTTTGCTGTCAAGGGCATGTAAATCAGCACTTAGGCTGACCCTTGACAGCATGTATCTCCACAGATGATATTTTTCACCAGGCTTCTCACTGTTTACCGGTAATCACTCGAACTTGTATTCCGAAGCCTCATTGAGCGCCTTGAGATACTGGACTCGCTTGAGGAGGATGTTCGGCTCTTTCGTGTTTTTAAGGGCAGCTCCCCTGACATCAGCGATAGATGCGAACGAGTTCTCGGTAAGCCACTGATCGAGCCAGTCAAGGACTTTCCCGATATAGTCGACACCCCGCATGTACAGAGCGGAACAGAGCTGGACGACGTCGGCGCCTGCCATGATCATCTTGAGCACAGCCTGGTCGTCATGAACGCCTGTCGAACCTGCGATACTGCAGTCGAGGTTTTCCCTCGCCAGACCGATCCACCTGAGCGGGAGGCTCATTTCCCGGGAACTGCTGAATACCATGGTATTTATAAACAACCGTGACTCGATATTCACATCGACAGAGTAAAACCGGTTGAAAAGCACGAGTGCCTGTGCTCCCGCTCCGGCAACCGCCCTCATCACATTCAGGGGTGCGGTGAACTGGGAACTCAGCTTGACTGCAACAGGAATGGAGATGGTGCCGGTGACCTCGCTGACTATATCGGCATACCGCTGTTCGATGTCACCGGATGAAACGCCGGATTCCTCCGGGAAATGGGTTATATTCAGCTCCAGACCATCGGCACCGGAGGACTCGATATGCTTTGCATAGGGAACCCACCATTTCGGTGTGATGCAGTTGATACTGGCGATGATCGGAATGGGTACCGCCCTTTTCGCATCCCCGATGAATTTCAGGTACGGTTTCGACCCCATCTGCATCCCGAACTCCGCGGTAATGTAGTCGTAGGCTTCGGGATGCTCGGACTTAACGAGTTCACGGTCGAGTTCTTCAGCCTGGGCGGAGATGATCTCCTCGAACATGGACTTGAGCACGACCGCTCCGGCTCCAGCTTCGGCGCAGCGCCTGATACCGTCGATGCGTCCGGTGATGCCGCTGCTCGACACCATAACGGGATTGTTCAGCCCGATTCCCATATATGTCGTTTTCAAATCAGCCATATAATAGATTCCTCTCTCTGGTAAATGCAGGTGACACAGTAAAAACGTTACACGGATTCACCGGTATACTATTATGATTTCCATCCAAAGTCAAGCAAAAGCTGCCGGATAACGCGCGGTAAAACACACATAAAAGGCCGGCACCTTATGCGGCGCCGGCCTTCGATGCGAAGTTCCCCGGTATGTGTCATTTTATCATCATGAGCTTCCGTGTCCGGGTAAACGACCCGGCCTTGATACGGTAGAAATAAAGGCCGCTGTGGAGACGGTTCCCCAGTTCATCGGTACCGTCCCAGACGACAGAGTATGTTCCGGCGGGCTTGTATTCGTTCACGAGCCATCGCACCTGCTGACCGAGAATGTTATACACAATCAGTTCAACATGTCCGTCCCCGGCGAGACCATAGGTAATCACCGTCAACGGATTGAACGGATTCGGGGTATTCTGCGCAAGGGCGAATCCATCCGGCACATCATTCCTTTCAACAGCAGTCACGGCGTCGTTCGAGGCGAGCGCTATATCGGAGAAATGCGCGATCTCACCCCTGATCAGGTTGTTCTCCTCGTCCACCTCGATATTGCCGATACCCTCGCGGACGAGCTCACCGTTCTGGTCCACATAGAACATACCAAGCTCTGCAGGATCGATGCCGAGATTGTTCAGAAGCCCCCGCTTATAGGGGAGAGACACCTGGACCGGCGTGTCGAACTCAAACGGACTCACGACCTCGCCGTCAACTGTCACCTCAAAGGTCACCGCTGTCACGATATCACCGTCGAAAGTCACCTCCCTCTTCTGGTTGTCAACCCTTGCGAACCTGGGGATCCTTATAGTGATGGTGATATCGTCGGACAGGCTGTTTTCAGGGAAGAAAAGCTTCATGCCGTTCAGGTAGTTGAACGGATGGGGTATACCGCCGATGGTGAGGTCGCTGTTCTCCGCAATCGTCGAGCCAAACCGGGTGACCCTGCCATCGTCCTTCTGGCGCTGGACACTGATCGTGTTGCCGCCCTCACCCCCTGAAACGCCTTCAGCAGTCACAGTGACCCCGGCTTCGGCGGCCAGTTCGCCGGATGTGGCGGTGACTGTCGTTTCGCCCTCGGCGAGTGCGGTGAAAAGACCCGTATCGTCGACGGTACCGACCGCGGAATTGGCTGACTCCCAGACGATCACGGCATCTTCGACCTCGGCACCCTCGGAGTCTGTCACGAGCACCTCGAACTGCGCGGTTTCACCGACCGCGACAATGGCATTGGGGGGATAGACCCTGATTGAAGGCTCCGCGACATCGTCATCGCCATCACCGCCCTGACCACTGTATTCGAGAACGGTAACCGCGATGGTGTCTGCCAGGTCATGATAAGTCCCGATGACCAGACCGGTTCCCGTTACGGTTGCGGTGAACACGCCATTATCGTTGATAGTTCCGATGCCTTCCTCGACCGACCAGGTCACGAACGCTTCAACCAGATTGTCGTCGGAGTCAAAAGCCTCGCTGATAAACTCCACCTCGTCCCCGGCCTCGATTTCTATCTCCTCGGCATCGCGAAGCACATCATGGCCCGCGGTGGCGTAAATCCGTATGGATGCGACAGCGGGTTCTTCATCCTCCGTTTCCTCGACCACACCATAGATCGAGAAATGGGTGATCTGCCCGGTGACGATATTGGCTTCGGTGTCGACGACAATCGTATCGACCAGCTCGATGGGAACCCACATGCCGGATGCCGGATCCCAGAGCCTGATGGCGAGAATTGTCTCATCCGGTACTATATCCGGATAGGGGATGGAGAGGGTGATCGGCTGAGAAAAATCGAAACGTCCTTCATGCCCTTCGACGGTGAATTGCACCGCCAGAAGGGCCGCACTGTCCTCAGGAATCCCGTTTGGCAGGCCGAGTTGAATGGTCGTTTCTTCCGTAACCGCACCGGCGGGAATGTCCACGACGAGATTACCGAGCCCGAGGTCGCCCAGAAGGGGGAATGTGGACTGGTCTATCCGCATACCGTCCGGTGTTATGGTGAGACTGAGATGCAGCCCACCCGGTATCTGCTGCGCGAAAAGCGGCATTGCCGCCACGAGCACTACAAGCAGCGTGATTATATATGTCATTCTTTTATACACAACGATGCACCCCTTTCACGATAACAAAACCGTTAAGAAGATGGTTTTCATCACCTGTCCCTGTGAATGACATTCTCCTGTCTTTTCGAAACGCCGATTCCGGAAACACGCTGATAGTTTTTACTCACGGGCGGAACAACAGCACCGGCGTTCAATAACGAAGATAAACATTTAAATCATTATCGAAGTGACACCTGTCACACACCCCGATAAAAATCGGTGTCATGGTTCCTCAACCGTAAAATAAACCGAAAAAACTTGTTTGCATAGCGCATAAAAGTTGTTTACACTAATGATGTGGAAACATAACACCGCGAGGGACTGTCACTGTACCGATTCATCAGCCTGTACGAAGGAAGGCGCATGAAGAAAAAACCGGTTAAACCCGAATCGGGAAGCCGAAGATGGAGTTCCGGATCGAAACCAGAGGAAAACTGATTCTGATCTGCTACTACGCAGTCCGTGACCCCGGCGGCCGGTACCTGGGAACAATCGAGGTCACACAGGATATCACCGGCATCAGGGAACTTACCGGTGAACGTCGGCTTCTCGACTGGAAGGATGGGGACTGAGCGTATATGTGATCCGATCTGTTCATAATCTACATTGAGCTTATACGTAACTTATTGTATCTCAAGTTTTTGAATAATTCATGTTAATCTGTTTTCATTGAATAAAAAGGAGTTACGATGAAGATATTTCATGCTGCGTTTTGTGCTGCCTGCCTGCTTTCAGTCACCCCGGTTCTGGCGCAGACGGGAGCCGATGCCCTCAAAAGCACCAACAAGCATCCCGTGGTCATCATCAAGACAAACTTCGGCCCGATCATCCTCCGGCTCGACGGGGAACGTGCGCCGGTCACGGTGAAGAATTTCCTCTCCTATGCCGGGGAGGGATTCTACGACAGCACCCTGTTCCACCGTGTGATCAAAAATTTCATGATCCAGGGCGGCGGATTCACCGTGCGGTTCTCCCAGAAGCCCACGAAGCTCCCGATCGAAAACGAAGCCGCGAACGGGCTTCAGAACAAGCGCGGAACCATCGCCATGGCGCGCACGAACGACATCAACAGCGCCACGAGCCAGTTCTTCATCAATGTGGTCGACAACACACAGCTTGACCATAAGGATATGACACCGAGAGGATACGGGTACGCGGTGTTCGGCGAAGTCATCATGGGCATGGAGGTCGCGGACGCCATCGCCGCAACGCCCACCGGCACTCAGGACGTCCCGGCTTCGCCGGTGATTATCGAAACGATCATGGTGAATAAATAGGAGCGTCTGAAAAAGCCGATTTACGAAAGCTTGATGTGCTGCGAGCTTCTTACTGACTCGGAATCATAATATCGTCATTTGTTTCCGGAAGGGGAATGCAGGGGAGTTGTGACGCTTTTTCCCGTCTGCTGGATGTGATTGTTAGGAGCGGATCTGTTTTATCTCATTTTGATCTATGCAAAAATATTTACACAAATTATTACTACAGCGATTAAATACTTGACATCAGCAATAAGTGAAAACAATCCCCCTTCCTGTCCTTCGGACATCCTTCCCCCATTGGGGGCAGGAATATAACCATAGTATTTACTTGTACTTGCCCCCCTCTGGGGGAAAGTGGCGCATGAGCGCCGAAAGGGGGCTTGACATACGAAAAAATGAAAAAGAATGCAACCATTTTAATTACCGGAATAATAGCATAGTGCGCATTATGAGTTTGATTAAATAACAACCGATCAGGATTGTATTCGTCCAATCATATAAACAAATGCACCCTTTGCTTTTCGTCTCTAATACCAATTCCTCTATGACAAACGACTAAATAAGTGTTATTTTCTCTTTCGAATGATCATGAGAGAGGAGGGAGAAAATGGCACGACCAAAGCGTTCAGTGACGCACGCATGAGCGAGGCGAAGGCAGCATATGATTGCATTCAGGGCGTGGCGCACGATATCGGCTATCAGTGGTCACCGGTGTCCTGCACACGCTACCGGTTCGAAAAAGGTCTTTGTAAAACCTCAGAATAATTTTTGATCCAGAACTGTATCTTATGAAAGAGGAGAACTATATGAAAAAACCGCATTTTTTATTTAATACATTAGTGGGACTCTGTCTGTGTTTTATTGTCGACTGTGCATTTGCGCAAGTAGAGTCGACGAAAGAACAATATCAGCCTCAGGTCGGTCAGGAAGGTAAAGATGTGGTGTGGGTACCCACGCCATATGAACTGGTGGAAAAGATGCTCGACTTGGCGGAAGTCACGCCTGACGACTATGTAATTGACCTCGGTTCGGGTGACGGGCGTACAGTTATAGCGGCCACGAAGCGTGGTGCTCACGCACTTGGTATTGAATATAATCCTGATATGGTTGAACTGGCGAAGCGCAATGCCGAAGCTGAAGGTGTAAGCGACAGAGCCAAATTCATCGAAGCCGATCTGTTCGAAAGTGACTTCTCTGAAGCTACCGTGATTACCATGTTTCTACTAAATTCGATAAATCTCAAGCTGCGTCCGATACTCCTCGATCTCAAGCCTGGCACTCGAATCGTCTCAAATACATTTACCATGAGTGAATGGACACCTGACAAAACAGCAACAATACACGATAGCAGTGCCAGTTGGAAAACCGCCCTTTTATGGATTGTGCCCGCAAAAGTTGAGGGCACCTGGCAGTTGCAAGAGGGAGAGCTTAACTTAACGCAAGATTTTCAGATGATTTCAGGTACACTGGAAACTGTCGGTGAAACCATACCTATCGAGAATGGCAGACTGCACGGGGATCAGATTAGTTTTAGTGTCGGTGAGGATCAATATACCGGACGTGTTAACGATAACACCATTGAAGGATCTGTCATATACGGGGGAAGTAACCGCACATGGAAAGCGATACTTGTGTCTGATTAAGTTGGAAGGAAGTATGTTTGTATTCATGAATTATAGTGAGTTCATACGGAACTTATTGTTTTCTATTGACATCTGCTCACTTTGATCCCAATTGACTCTTCAGAACAGGGAAAACGAGCAGGTAAATAATCTTGACCGCCCGACACAACACTTTTTCCCGTCCGGCTTATCCGTTCACTGAAACGTAGAGGCCATGAAGAGAAAAGACGGCCGGCTGCGTTTCCGGGCGTTCATGGACCGGCGCCGTCCGGGGCATTGTGCAGGGTGGTCAAGACCATGCACCTGCTCCTTCTACTGATTTTCAAGGGCAGGGACGTATCGGTGTAAGTTGATTGAGATAGTAAACAACAAGTTCCGCATGGTCTCAAAATTACTTATGAATAGATCAGGTTTTATCCGCATGATCTCAATTTAATTTTGAATAATCTCGGTAAAACATGTCATTCCATTTAGAAAGACACAATAAACACCATATCTTATAACCATTATCCTGACACCCATCGAAATGATCCTCTAGTACCTTGTGGACATAATTCGTATTAATGAACGGCATGCGCTTCACGTTATCTGCCGATAACTGATCCTGAATATAGCTTTTGAGCTTCTTCTTGAATAACAATCCCAGAGGTGCAACGACACCATGCTTTTTTCGTGCAATTAATTCTTTCGATAATCTGTTTTCGTACGCTTTTTTCAGTAAATACTTTGTTGTTTTTCCATTGTATTTAAAATAGTACGGTATTGTCAGCACATAGTCCACAAAGTTTTGGTCCAACATGGGAGGACGGACTTCAAGGGAATAATGCATGCTGAGATGGTCGGCTAAAGTAAGGGCGTTATCACCGAGGAAAAGATAAAAATCAGAATAAAGCGCTTTATTTTCAAAGCTCGAATCAATTTCATTAAACCTCTCAGAATATTTATAGGAACTATCAATAATAATATTTTCATCTTTGAGTAAATCTGCATCGAACAGGTTTTTTTTCTCGTCATCGGAAAAAATTGTCCGCCACCAGTAATGTGCCTTTTCCTGGTTGTACATACTCCCTTCAAGAAATTTTTTCAGCACATAGTCAAATGAATATTTTCTGTAGCTTACCGGTAAATTGGCAAATATCCTTAATAAAAAATTTCGGAAATATGGCGGGAATAATTTAAAATATTTTAAATAATGATCAGCTTTATAGGTTGGATACCCGGCAAAGAGCTCATCACCACCGCTTCCCATAATCGACACTTTTGAGTACTGGGAGGCCAGCTTCAGGAACTGACTTATCATGATGAGCCCCGGATTGGCATTCAAGCAGTCAACCGCGCACGTGATATCAGTGAGCTGGTTATCGAAATCCTCGTAGTGCAACATGTTTATATGATGTTCGCAATTAAAGTCTTTCAGTCTATCCTTAACAAAGTTCGATTCATCATACGACGATTCTTCAACACCCAATGTAAACGTCATCATTTTATCGGTATATAAATCAGACATTTCTGTCAATAAGATATTTGAATCTATTCCCCCGCTTAAAAGCAACCCGACAGGCACATCAGAAACCAGGGAACTTTTTACACTGGCATGGATTTTCTCCGGTATTTCTTCAATGAGCTGATTTTCCGAATAATCATTATTGATATTAAAGTTAAGTTTATGATAACGTATTAGTTGTGAAGCGCCGCTTTCATATTTCAAAAAGCAGCCGGCCTGCAATTGTTCAATATTTTTCACCACAGTTTCCGGCCCGGGAATATAAAAAAGACTGAAATAGTTTGACAGTGACTGATAATTATAAGATATGTCGAAATTTCTGAGGCTCAATATTCCTTTAATTTGTGATGAGAAAATGAGAGATTCATTCATAAACGAATAATAGAGCGGTTTGATACCATAGTGATCCCTCACCATATATACAGTCTGACACCGTGAATCCCACAGACAAAAAGCAAACATGCCTTCAAGCATGTTCCACAGGTTTTCCCCATATTCCTCATAGGCATGAATAATGACCTCAGTGTCTGTTTTGGATTTAAAGACATGATACCTCTTGAGATTGGACTGCAACTTCTTGAAATTATAGATTTCACCGTTGTAGGTAATCCAAATCGTACCATCTTCATTTGACATGGGTTGGCGGCCTGAGGGCGAGAGGTCGATTATTGACAGTCTGTTATGACCGAGCAAAACAGTGTCATCCTGATAATCGCCCCTGTCATCAGGACCACGATGTAATAATACATCGCCCATTAACCGTAAATCACGAATGTCATTTCCATTTTCTCTGTAATTTATAATTCCATAAATTCCACACATTTACTCTGTATCTCCGGATAAGGGGATCTTTGCGCTTTACAAGTAATTTTGAAAATTCCGATCTCAGAAATTACTCACCCTGAATTTTTTTTAACAATAAAGTGTCCGGTATATAGGATACTATATTGTAATATGCTTATGATATGTGTAGGAACAGGAACTCATTAAAAAACCCGTTTTTTCGTACAGTCGAAGAGAAGGAATATTGTGAGCCTGCGTTCCGACCGATGCCGAGTTGTATCCCTTCTTTTTTGCGCGGGTTAAAAATTCTACTGTTAAATCATAGCCAACTTTTAATTTCCGATAATGTCTGTCTACGGCGATTAAATCCAACCTGCCTGTGGTTTCTGAGCCTGTTACCTTTTTTACACCAATTACAAACCCGATAATTCGGGAATCAGCTTCCGCTACCAGTATAAAATCAGCTCGTCCCAAACATGCGTTTTTCACCCACTCTGATCGTGAAATATTTGCATACTCTTTTTTAATTTCCAGGTCCATGTGAAATCGGTCAAATGTGAATGATTCAAAAGCAATTTTCTCAAGCAGCGGTATGTCTGCATTGTGAAAAGGTTTGATGACATTCGCACCGGTAACAGGGGGTATGTGACGTAATGTATGCTCCAATTCGACATAACATTCTATTAACTTAAAACCACTTTTATCAAGGGAATTACGTATTTCTGAATCGCAGGCCGGGACTTTTGCGCTTATCATACATGTTTTACTGAGCTCCAATTCTTTGATAACGAATTGTACTGTTTTTTCATAAACCTCAGCTTTACCGGTACCGTCAGGCACGGTAAAATCATTATAAAAACAGAGTGTGTAAACTTGTTGTTGCAGTATTTCGCTGTCCCATTGATTATAGACAAGACGCAAACAGCTATAAGGAAGTCCGGAATTAATAAAATCCACCAGTTCCTGGCTCATCATTCCTGTTCCATGGGTAGAAAGTTATGGTGTCATCGTAAGGTTTTACGGGTAAATCGTATAACAATAAACAATGTGAAGTGTTGGAAGAAGCTCGAAGTTTATCGCTCAGATTTATAAGACAGAAAAATTTTGTGTTCTTTTATGAATTCTATGTATTCATCGATGCCATCCTGTAATGAATACCGGGGTTCATAACCAATTAACTTTTTTGCTTTTTCAATGGATAGTGTCCCTCGTTTCGGGCGGAATTCATCCCGTTCCGTTATTTCATAGTTTATGTCCGGGAAATGTTTCTTAAGGCACAAAACGAAGTCTAATAATGTATGTGCTTTGCCATGGGTGATGTTAAAAACCTGGTTTTCACCATTTTTACTTGATGCGGCGAGAACAAAACCTCGGGCAATATCTTTTACATAAGTGAAATCCAGTTTTTCATCTTTTCCGTTAATGCTGATGGTGTTTCCCATGAAAGCCTTTTCAATAAATATCTGGGTAACTCTCCTGTTCATATCTGTCGGTCCATAGACAGCCGAAGGTCTGATAATCGTATAGGGAATATTAAAAAAACCTCCCAATCCTTTTGTAACAATCTCTCCCGCCAGTTTCATGGTTCCATATATTTCTTTTGGATTTGTAGGATGATCTTCAGTTGCGATATCACTGACAAAATCGCCATAAACCATACTTGATGAAGTATAAACAAATCGTTCCGGTTTGTAGCCTGTTTGCGAATGTAACTGTCCGATAATTTCCAGAATGAAACTTGTCGAATCGACGCTTCCTTCTCGTGCCTCTTCGCTGTTCAGATTACTTATCTTGGCCAATGGTAACGCCGCCAGATGAAATATGTATTTCGGCTTGTATTGAATAATCAATTTATTCAGAATGCTGAAATATTTTGCATCTCCACGTTCAATAATCAGATTTTCGGAAATATCTTCGACCCTGAGTTTTCGATAATCGTTGAATTCGGGACGGACGGAATCAGAATACCTTCCAAAATGGTCAAGCGATACAACTTTATCAACACGTTTTTCCGCTAATAATTGCCGGGCAATAAATGAGCCGATAAAGCCAAGACCCCCTGTAATAAAAGCAGTTATCATCTGTACTTACTCCTGAAATGTTCTAACACTGTCAAGGATCAGCACAAACCGCCGATTTACAAACCCATAATAGTGAAAAAGCACCATATTACTATCTCCGGACATGTGAAAAGACTTTTTCACAGCCCTCTTAGATGCTGGTGCACCAGGTTTTCAATGTTTCTGATATATACGAAATTTCTTCTCGTGTTATTTCAGGATACATGGGTAATGTAAGAATTGAATTCGATACTTCCTCGGTATTCATTAACGTAGTATCGGCATATTTTTCATAAAATGGATGTTTGTGAACCGGCGGGTCAAAATGTACCGAAGATTCTATGCCTTTCTCCTTGAGATAGTGTACCAGACCATCCCTGAGACGACTCTCGACTCTGATTGTAAACATCTGAAACACATGGTGAGAGTTTTTGTCTATGAAAGGTGTTGTTATTCCTTCAGCATCTTCCAATTCGTCTAATAATTGAAAACTTCTTTCCCGGCGTTTATCATTCATACGATCAATTTTTTTCATCTGTTCAACGCCAATTGCCGCGAGAATATTACTCATCCGGAAATTATATCCCGGGTATGAGGCGGCTCGAAACCAGGGCTTTTGAGTTTTTATCCGTTCAAAAGTGGATTTCACAATCCCATGTCCCGTATAAGCTCTCACTTTTTCCGCCAGGGTATCGTTATTCGTGGTAAACATACCTCCTTCGCCGGTTGTGATATTTTTCGTCGGGAAAAAACTGAAACAACCGATACCCCAGTTCCCGCTTTTTTTCCCTTTATACATTCCACCTATCGTTTCGGCGGAATCTTCAATGAGAAGCAAATTATGTTTTCTGCATATTTCAGAAATTTTATCCATTTCACAGCATTGCCCGCCGTAATGGACGACCATTATTGCTTCAGTTTTGTCATTCAGAAAACTTTCAATCGAATACGGATCTATAGTATATGTTTTTAACGAAATATCTGCGAAAACAGGCATGGCTCCCGCAGTGACAACTGCATTGGCAGAGGCAACAAAAGTAAATGAAGGTAAAATCACCTCACCTTTTATATCATTCGCCACAAGTGCGAGAAATAATGCAGAAGTACATGAATTCATCGAGATAGCATGCTTTACACCGATATAGTCGGCAAATTGTGCTTCAAATTCACTGTTTTTCGGCCCATGTGTCAGCCAACCGCTTCTCAATACTTCGTTAACGGCTGACAGTTCCTGGTCGGTAATAAATGCCCGTGCCAGGGGTATTTTGTGAGAAATTGTCATTGTTAATTCCATCTTGCAGAATTTACGAAAGGGTTACAATTCTTATTAAGCATAACGAATCTTGAAATCTTAACAGCTGGTATATCAGTACGGACCGCTGCTATTTAATCATTTTTTATTCCTGTCCCCCGCCAGCTTGTTCCTTTGTATTTTGTAATCACAATATCTTGAAAATCATTTTCATTAAACCATGACGATATGGTCGAATATTTTGTAAATATTGTCAAAGGAGCGTTCAATTTATCAAAGACATTCCCCAGATTCCTCCGGAAAGACATCTTTCGCCAGTTCTCGAAATACTCATAGAACGGAAGGAATTTGAGCGGCAGCAAATATACTGAATAGATAGGGACATACATGAAAAAGGTAATGATCCCGGACAGAAACCATAATGTTCTTCGATCCAAATTTTTCAGAAAAGCTTTTCTAATTGGTTCGACTACCTTTCTGACCAGAAAATTACCTTCGTATGAATATGTCCAGATAACCACCCTTCCACCTTTCCTGGTTTGCCGGAAAAGGTTCTGAAAGGTTTTTGTCGGGTCCTGTGTGTGGTGAATAACACCTACACAAAAAGTAACGTCGAACTTTTCGCCGGGAAAATCAATTTCAGCAATATCACCCTCAACAATCCGCACATTTTTATAATCCGACACATTACGTTTTAAATGCTCCACAGTATTTAAGTCGACGGCAACCACTTCATCAGCATATTCAGCGATAAATCGTGTCATAACACCGGGGCCCGCTCCAGCCTCAAATACCTTTTCCCCCCTCATGTCTGAAAATTTAACAGGTAATATCCATTCATCATATAAAAAGCGATGGTCCTCTAACTCTTTACCGTATAAAACAAATTGCTGATACCATTCATCATGTTTTTCCTGCACGACTTCCCTCGCGATATAACCTGAAACAAGTTCAGGGTGACTGTGGTAATTGTACTTATATGCCGAACTCCTTGTTTCAGCATCCATCCCCACTCATGTGTAATTATTTATGACGTTGTGTATGATAATCCCAGGTTCATGAATGCAATATTCTATATATCGGCACATCGGCAGAAAAAATGTTTTTTCATTTTTACTTTTTACGAATTATCAAATCAGCCAGTATTCCGAAAAAAATCGTTTGAAGACCGGATAATCCAAACAGCAGAACAGTCCCCACCCTACTGATAAAACCTGCTGATTCCCCTATAAAAAAATGATAAATATCTATGAGTGCAATCGATGCGGCTATCCCGAAAAATACTATGCCAAGCGGAATAAAAACCTTTAAAGGGCTTGCATAAATCAACATTCTGAAGGTTGCCGCCAACGCCAGAGTCAGATATTTATAGTTGACAAATGATTTTCCGGTCTCTCGTGGATAAAATACGACAGGAACCTCCAGATATCTCATATTTTTACTGTTTGCATCGATAAGTAACTGCTGAGGCGAATTGTAATTATTCAAAATCTGGAATTGCGACAGGTAACGGCGGTTAAAACATATCAATCCGGTCTGGCCGTCTGAAATGTCATAGTTCGTTAAAAAAGATACCAGTTTTGAGAAGAAGATGTTTCCCCATCTACGGTACAGAGGCATTTTATACTTGATTTCACCTTTGAATCGAGATCCCCAGACAATGTCCGCCCTGTCTTCGATGATAGGCATTATACATCTTTCGATATCTCGTGGATCATGTTGAAAATCTGCATCCAGTTTTGCACAGACATCGGCTCCCATTTCATAAGACACCTGCATTCCTGTACGGCATGCGGCGCCCAGTCCAAGATTTTTCGGATGGCTCACAATCCTGTCAACTTTATGCTTTACCGCCTCTTTATAAGTATTGTCCGTAGAACCGTCGTCCACGACGAGAATTTCAACTGTGAAACCCCGCTTTTCCGAACCTTCATAGACTTTATGCACTTCTTCAATAACGCTGCCGATTTTTTCTTCCTCGTTTAATGCCGGAATAAAAATTACCAGTTTGAACAGTTTATCGTGCATTTATTTCATTCTTTATAAAAGAGGATTTATCCAATCCGGGTTTCTTAAATCGTGATCAATTATACAGTATCACCTGACAAATATTGTCCTGTGATTCTGCACTATCAGGCATGCTATTTCTGATGTATCAAGATAAAAGTAATTATTTTCAGGAGCAATTCTTTTTTAGACTTTCTTTACTATGACTTTGTTGTGCGGGGATCATCGATATTAAGTCCCTTTGTCAATGGATGAGCCAGGATCGATTTGAGAATATTGATTGATGTCATGGTATTAATAGCCGAGTTTTAGTTTTTTAAAACCGTAATAACACATTTTGAGCATATTCATACCGTTGTTAAAGACTTTTGTCATTTTGGTAAAACCGTACACACGTTCCTGATAATGTACGGGAAGATCGAGGATTTTAAGATTGAGTTTTGCCGCGCTGAAAAGAAGTTCGTAATCACCCCACCGATCAACAGTACCCCAGGAATTAATCAATGGCTTGATGCGTTTCCAATCCGATCTCCAGATAACCTTGGTTCCACACAGAGTATCCTTGACCCGCTGATCAAGCAGGTATGAGAAAACGACACTGAAGAATTTGTTCCCCATCAGGTTTGTCTTTTTCATGGCATTTTTGGGCATTGAGTAAACCAGACGTGAACCATTAACAAATTCTGCATACCCGCCGGCAATCGCATTGACAAAATATGGAAGTTCTTCCGGCATCACAGTAAGGTCGCCATCGAGAATGATAAGTATATCGCCCGTTGCGGCATCGAAACCGGTCCAGACATTCTTCGCCTTATTGATCCCGGGACCTTTTACCAGTTTAATAATGCGGTCGGGATAACATTCCATCATGCGACGAATTTCATCGGCTGTTCCATCCGTTGAATTATCATCGCAAAAAACTAATTCCGTTGTACTCCCCATTTCCGGAATTCGTCTCACTGCCTCTTCAATATTTCCCCGTTCGTTTTTGCATGGAATAACAACTGAAACGTTGAGCTCTTGACGTGGGCGTAACTGAACAAGAGGCCTCGCCACGAGAATCTGGGTGAAACAAAGACGATTTATGAGAGGCAGTTTTGCGAAAAAACCATTGAGTAACTTTGAAAACAACGGTATATACTTTGGGAAAAGCAACATTCTATATATTTTGAGAAGCTCATATCCGGATATCTTGAGGAGCCCTTCAATGTCATCAGCGGAAAACCAGTTCTGATCGAATTGCGGCACTTTAATCCTCAGTTTTTCCGCTATTACCAATAACGGCGCCCAGAGATGGTTGTAGGAATGGATAATAAGGCGGGTGTGACGTTCACAGTTTTCATGAAGATTACGTAAAATCCTGATAATATCTACCGTATCGCCAATGTCCTCGAAGATAATATAGTCGAAAGTACGGCCAATCTTAAAATCCTCAGGGAACGATTCGGTAAATTTCAGTGAGGGGTAGCTGGATTGGGCGATATTAACCATTTCGGCACTGATTTCGACACCGATTCCTTCAGACGGTTTTACAGTATCAAGCAGGAAACCCGTACGGCAACGAAGGTGCAATACTCTTTTGCCCGGCTCAACGAGAAAAGTGAAGAACTTTTTCAAACAATTATAATAGTACTTGTTGCGACGAATCCATTGTTTCCTGAGCGGGGCGATGGACGATTGGTGAATGCGCTGACTTTCAAGCTTGTTCCGTAAAGATTGCATCCCCCAATTTTGTTGGATTTCGTGTATGTCATCCCTGATGTCTTTCGCCATCATCTTCATCCCTTTATCTGATGGTTCAGATTCACAGCATCATCTTCTTTTACAGAGCACTCTTCAGGATATATCGAACGAATGACCCGGAAGATTAATTTACATCAGTTTTTCCTCAATAAGAAATCAATTCCACTTTACCGGACCATTAATTAAATTATCCGGGAGGTAAAAAATATGGTACGATAAAACACCATATGTCATCATTGACAATGCAAAAAAACCGGGAATTCCAATACGTATTTTTATGATGATATCGATAAGTGTTTTTATTATTATGAGATAAGCACATGAAATGTTATAATATACTATAAATGATTTTAAAAAATATATTTTAAAGTGAGCATAGTGATTATGTGAATAATGATGGCTCAATGCCTCACATTGAAAATTCAGAACTTCGAATCGTAATTTTTTCATACATGAACTTACTTGTTATTATACCGATATAATTACAATTGAAAAAACAAAAAGATTATACTTCAAAGATTATTCAAAGAGAAACCAATTATTCCTGAGTTTTTTAATACTGGTCCGGGTTGTTTCTTACATGAAAAATATTTAAACGCTGAAATGGAAAAGGGTTGTCAATGAAAAAGAAAAAAGTACTGGTGACCGGCTCAAACGGTTTGATCGGTTCGGAAGTCTGCTTTTTTTTTCATGAAAAGGGTTTCAATATTCACGGATTGGATAATAATCAACGCGCGGTTTTTTTTGGTCCGCAGGGTGACACCCGGTGGAATCAAGAACGGCTTGTCAGAAACATCCGGTCTTACGAGCACCACGAACTGGATGTCCGGGATCGTCAGGGGATCCGCGATCTGCTCAAGGAACTCCGGCCACATCTGATTATTCATGCTGCCGCACAACCGTCCCATGACCGGGCGGCGGCTATCCCGTTTGATGATTTCGACACCAACGCTGTGGGTACCCTGAATTTACTTGAGGCAGCACGGAAATATTCGCCGGATGCCCCCTTTATCCACATGTCAACGAACAAGGTGTACGGCGATCTGCCCAACACCATTAAACTCAAGGAATTAGAGAAACGGTGGGATTATGACGATCCTGAATATAAACACGGTATCCCGGAAACCTTTTCGATCGATCATTCCAAGCATTCACTGTTTGGCGCATCAAAAGCGGCCGCAGATATTATGGTGCAGGAATACGGCCGTTATTTCGGTATGCCGACCTGTTGCCTGCGGGGCGGGTGTTTGACAGGCCCGAATCATACAGGCGTCGAGCTTCATGGTTTTTTAAGCTATCTGGTCAAATGCAACCTGGAAGAGATAGAATATAAGGTATTTGGCTATAAGGGTAAGCAGGTACGTGACAACATTCACTCCGAGGATGTCGCTCTGCTCATGTATGAGTTTTACAAAAATCCGCGCAGTGCGGAAGTGTACAATCTGGGAGGGGGTAAGGAAAATTCCTGTTCAATACTGGAAGCGTTCGAACTTGTCGAAAACATAAGCGGTAAAAAACAGACATACCGCTATGTCGATCAGAACCGGATAGGCGATCATATCTGTTATTACAGCGATGTGCGGAAAATGAAAGAGCATTATCCCGCCTGGTCGATCACAAAATCCCTTCAGCAGATTGTCGAAGAAATCGTGGCGGGATGGAAGTCGCGATGACAAAGATGAGAAAACTGTTAATGGATAAGTATATAATAATAAAAGGATTGGCTTAAGACCGACAATTATGAGTAGCATTTACCTGAATTATTTACAATAATACATATTAATATATGATTAGTGACCTATGTTGTTTAAAATTTAAACAAATTATTGAAAGTTTTTATATTGTCTCAACGCGCCAAACACGAAATTGATCATGGTAAGATTCTGTCTCAGGGTGACCCGGAATTAATATGGGGGTGGGGTACACCTGCTGGTCGACTACGTGCTAAAAAGCGAGCCGAATTAATTTCCATTAATGCTTGTTTGAAGCCCGGAATGAACATTCTCGAAATAGGTTGTGGGACGGGATTGTTCACAGAGATGTTTGCCCATACAGGGGCTCAAATAATCGGTATGGATATTTCACCGGATTTGCTTGAAAAAGCTAAGGCACGCAATCTACCAAAAGATCAAGTAAAATTTTTAGAGAAGAATTTTCA
>Ga0315284_10001376_pt1 | contig 34663 bp, 21 predicted proteins | sample YL17G09_16_MG_FD_203696 | JGI IMG/M metagenome (GOLD analysis project Ga0315284, IMG submission 203696) | Sediment microbial communities from Yellowstone Lake, YNP, Wyoming, USA - YL17G09_16 | ecosystem: Environmental > Aquatic > Freshwater > Lake > Sediment | place: USA: Wyoming | collected... | reverse complement strand
TGTCCTTCTGCATGTGCGCCTTCATCTGATGCGATTATTAGACCATTTTCCCTACAAAATCCTCTCGCGATTGATCCATTACCTGTTGACTGAATTCTACCTCCAATCTCTGTATATCCTTCTGTACATGACCCCAATCCAGTTGCCAAAATTTGACTCCCAAGACCTGTTGCATAACCACTCGCATGTGATCCCTCACCTGTTGCCCCAATTATTCCTGATAATAATGCATAACCTAAAGCATACGTTCCATCGCCAGTTGCATTAATTGTTCCTGCGGACTGTACATTTCCTTCCGCATGAGAACCATTATTCGTTGCCAATATTTGACTTCCAAAATCTGTCGCATATCCACTTGCATATGACCCATCACCCAATGCATTAATTTGACTACTTAAATTTGCAAATCCGTGTGCGAAAGATCCACTACTAGTTGAATTTATTTGGCCATTAGTAGTTGCCCGCCCTTGTGCAAAAGAACTATTACTTGATGCTTGAATAAGACCACCGTTATCAGCAAACCCTAAAGCATATGCTCCATCTCCAATAGCTTCAATTGTTCCTGCCGACTGTACAACTCCTTCCGCATGAGAACCATTATTCGTTGCCAATATTTGACTTCCTAGATCTGTTGCATAACCTAAAGCATATGATCCGCCTCCGGTTGCATTAATTATTCCACCTATCTGTGCCAATCCTTCCGCGTGAGAACCGATACCCGCTGCCAATATTTGACTTCCAGAATCAGTTACATATCCATACACATATGATCCAAAACCAGATGCATTAAGCAAACTACTATTTTGTCCCTGACCTCCCGCATATGAACCAATACCAGATGAGCGAATTATTGCGCCACTACTCACATATCCATGTGTAAATGAGCCATTACCAGATGATTCTAGCAAACCACCGCCACCCGCACCACCACCTGCAGATCTTCCTACCGCCATTGCACCTTCTCCTGATGCCCGAATAATAGCATCAGATCCGCCAACATCACCTAAGGCAAATGTTCCACGACCAGATGCAATAAGTTGAGAATTTGCATTGCCTGTAACATATCCTTCTGCATGTGCACTGTCATCTGATGCGATTATTAAACCATCAGCCCTACAAAATCCTCTAGCTATTGATCCCTTACCTGTTGACTGAATTCTACCTCCATTCTCTGTATATCCTTCTGTACATGACCCCAATCCAGTTGCAAAAATTTGACTCCCTAGACCTGTTGCATAACCACTCGCATGTGATCCATTACCTGTCGCCCCAATTGTTCCTAATAATAATGCATAACCCCATGCATGTGATGCAACTCCACTTGCAATACAATCTATACCAAAAGCACTTGATGCTTGGCCAACATTTACATCATCCCATTGAGTCCCATTTGCTATACCGGCTCTAAATGCACCAGTGATACCATCTGGAAAAAAATACATTCTTGCGGCATTAGCACCTTGTGTACTAAATGCACCAGACGAACCAACAATTAAATCATCTGTAAATGATACATCTGGATGACCATTGATTAATGTATTTGCATTGTAAATAATTTGGCCAGATGGTGATGCACCTGCCCCTATGACACCTTTCCATATTTGGGGAACTGTTGCACCTGTTGGACCTGTAGCACCTGTAGCACCTGTCGGCCCATTTGGTGGACCAGTTGGGCCTTGTATTCCTGTTGGTCCTGTGGTACCAGTTGCTCCAGTTGAACCGGTTTGGCCTATTGCACCAGTTGAACCAGTTACACCTGTTGCACCAATTGGACCTATTTCTCCTTTATCCCCTTTATATCCATGTGGGCCAATTGGGCCTCTTTGACTAATCGATGAAATAAAACCATATTGATTCATGTTATTATTGTATTTAATTTATTGTTAGATATTTTATTTTTTAATTTCTTGCAATTTTTATTTGATGGAACATATCTTTATAATATGTCATGTCTTTTTTATTAGCAAATGAATGTTGATTTATATATAATATTTGTGATAAATAATTGCAAGATAATTATGTAAAAATCTATATTGCACCTTTATTACTCGCATCACCAGATCCTCCAATGGTAAGTATACTTCCATCTGCTGAAAGACATACATGTTCCAATCAATTTATGACCTTATTATTATTCGCAGTTTGTGGTTGGAAATTAAATCATTTGAATTGTATTTGATCAATTCAAATAATATTTTTATTAATTAACATATATTATTTTAAGAGCAATCATCACAACAACATTTTTTGAAATTTGTAATCATTTGTGTATTTGTGACGGATGTTCCAACAAATGCATTACATTTATAACATGTAGTATATTGAAAGTTTTTGTCCATAAAATAATTAGCACCTGGATTAAGATTGGTAAACCCACCAGTGACATGACCATCAATAAAACAAACATCCGCATTATTTCCAGTTGTCACTGCACTTTGGAGCACACCTTTAGGTTTAAAATGAAGTCCATCATTATTAAGCAATTTAGCGACAAAAACATTACTTGGACCCTCAAGATTAAGTGATGGAATGGTATTCGTGAAATCAGAATTATAAAAATTAAGTTGTGGACCGTAAAATTCACCAGTGACATAACTAGTACCATTGGAATCGACACAAATACTATGTATGTTATCATTATCTGTACTTGCAATGCGAACAGCCCATTGAAATATACCATAAGTATTAATTTTGGCAATATATGCATCATTCGCTCCACTATTACTTAATGATGGAATAGTTGTGGTCAAATCAGAATTATAAAAGTTTAGTATATTCTGATAATAACCAGTGACATAACTATTACTATTACAATCAACACTGATACTCGATCCAGTATTATAATCGGTACTACCAATTTGAGCAGCCCATTGAAATTGACCCATCGGATTTAATTTTGCAACATATATATTTGATATACTACTAGCGCTTAATGGCGATATTGTGATTGTTGAATCTGCATTATAAAAATTAGCCAATGATTCATATGTACCAGTCATATAACTGTTGCCATTACAATCAACACTAATACCAAGTCCATAATCATATCCATCACTTGCAATACGAGCAGCCCAAAGAAATTGACCACTGGTATTGATTTTGGCGATAAATACATCAAATTGTCCACTATTGCTTAATGGTGGAATTGTGGATGTCATATTTGAATTATAAAAATTAAGTGATGTATTCAAATATGAACCAGTAACATAACTGTTGCCATAACAATCAATACTAATATTCCCCACAATATCGTAATCTATACCCGCGATACGAGCAGCCCATTGAAATATACCAGCGGTATCGATTTTAGCAATATAGACATCGTATGCTCCACTATTACCTAATGATGGTATCGTAGAAAAGCCGGTTGAATTATTAAAACTAATCAATGTACCACCATAGAAACCAGTAATATAATTATTACCGTCACCATCCACACGAAGACTCGCCCCAAAGGCAGAAATATCAGAAGTAATATATGCTACCCACTGAAATGTACCTAACGTATCAAGTTTTGTAATATATGTATGAGTTCCAACTGAAACTCCAAGTGGTGATATTGTTGATGTTAAATCTGCATTATAAAAATTGAGTTCAGTGCTTGTAAAATTACCAATGACATAACTATTACCTTGATTATCAACATCAATATTATATCCTCGATCATCACCAACACCAGCAATACGAGATGCCCATTGAAATTGTCCAGTTGGGCCAATTTTCGCTATATATACGTCCTTAAAACCACTATTACCTAATGGTCCAAAATTACTCGTCATTCCATCAGAATTATAAAAATTCAGTTTGGTACTTTCATAATGACCAGTGACATAGCTATTACCATTACAATCAATACATATACCCTGTCCAGTATTAAATCCATCACCTGTAATTTGTGCAGCCCATTCAAAATATGCATTTGGATTGGGTTTCGTTACATAAGCACTTGTACCACTTGTTGGAGGAATAACTTTGACAATATCACCTTTATTACCAACCAAACCAACAAACTTCAGATTAATACAATTTCCAGCATCACCAGTTGGTCCTGTTGGACCGGTTGCACCATCTAGCCCCAATTCACCTGTTGGACCAATTGGACCAGGTGGGCCTGTTTGACCGTTTAAACCTGTTGGACCAGTTGGACCTAATAAACCAGTTGGACCAATTGGACCAGTCGGACCTGTTGGACCTGTGACTCCAGTTGGTCCTAGATCTCCAGTTGGACCGATCGGACCGGTTGGACCAGTTGGACCTGTTGGGCCAGTTGATCCTGTTGCCCCTAAACCAGTGGGACCAATTGGACCAGTTGGACCTGTTGGACCCGTTGGACCTGTTTTACCAACAATGTTTCTTCCTGTCGGCCCAATATCACCAGTGGGACCAGTCGGACCAGTCGGACCTGTAACTCCTGTTGCACCAACACCAGTTGGACCAGTTGGACCAGTTCCTTTTGGACCAGTTGGGCCGGTTGGTCCTGTATTACCAGGGCCTGTTGGACCGGTTGGACCAGTCGGACCCAAATGACCAGTTGGACCTGTTGGACCTGTATAACCTAGACCAGTAGGACCAATCGGACCAGTGCCTCCCGGACCAATTGGACCAGTTGGACCAGTGATACCTGCACCAGTTGGACCTGTTGGACCCGTACCTGTTGGACCAGTTGGACCTGTAGGACCACTAGGTGGACCAGTTGGACCCACTTGACCAGTCGGACCAGTGACGCCTGAACCAGTTGGACCGGTTGCTCCTATTGGACCTTCTCCTGCAAAATTACACAACAAAATCCAATTAGTACCATCAAATAAATAAAGATCTTTATAGCAACAATCCAAAAATTTATCACCACTATGTAATTTTAATTCATAGCAAATATCTGGAAATGATAAACTAACAACCACCATAATTTTATATAAATTAAAACCAATATTAACAGCATAATAAAAAGGGGTTGTTACAGGATCACCTTTGTTATCAAGTAAACCACTCAAATCAGATTTGTCTATCCATGTTGTACCATCAAGGCATTGAAATAAATTACAATCAGTTCCATTAATTTGTAAATATAAATCACCAACCATTCCAACGACAGGTAAAATACTTGGTTCATTCACTCCCATTTTTCCTTTGAGTGCAATACAGCCACATTCCAAATTTGTTCCACTCGGTCCTGTTATACCAGTATTTCCTGTTACTCCATTTGGACCAGTGTCGCCTGTTTGCCCTTTTGATCCTACCGCACCAGTGGAACCAGTTACACCAGTGGCACCTGTTGCACCTGTTGGTCCAGTAGGTCCCATCATTGTACAATTTGTTGTCCATGTACCATTATATTGTAATTCATAAATATTTCCAGTTTGATCTTCTATTAAGACATCGTGTGGAAGTAAATGAAAATATTCATCATATGTTTTAATTGGTTTTCCACATTCAGTTATAATATATATGGTGTTGTCACATAAATAATAAAATGGCAATGGTAATATTAATTGTAACCATCCATATATCGACCATTTCCATAATGAACCATCTTTAAGATCCAATTTAAGTTCACCAATTATAACCCCATTAACACAATCATTACCATACATACATTTACCACGATAGAGAATATTGACACATTTAATTTTAGAACCTCGAATACCATGTGGACCTGTTGGCCCTGTTTCGCCCGTTGCTCCAATGTCTCCTTGAATTCCCTGTGCACCAGTTAAACCTTTTTCACCAGTTGGACCAATTGAACCTGTTTCTCCTTTCTCTCCTTGATGACCTTTATGTCCATGTTCTCCACGATGACCTTGTGGACCAACTGGACCAATCGGACCTTCTCTCCCATCTGGACCTTGTGGACCGACTGGACCTTCAACACCTTGTGGACCTTCTGGACCTTCTTCTCCTTGTTCTCCTTGTGGACCTTGTGGGCCATGTGGACCGGTTGGACCTCGTGGCCCTTGTATTCCATCAGGACCTGTCGGACCGAATGCACCTTGAAGTCCGGTTGGGCCAGTAAAACCCATAAAACCAGTGGCACCGATATGCCCAAGAGGACCGGTACTACCAGTAGCACCTGTTGGACCATGTGGTCCTGTAGCACCAGTTGAACCAGCACTACCTGTTGGCCCTGTCTCTCCCCTTAAACCTTTTGCACCTGTTGGCCCAGTCTGTCCAATAGGACCAGTAGGACCAGTATGTCCAGTAAATCCCATTAGTCCCTTTTGACCTTTTGCACCAGTTAATCCTTGATATCCTTGGGATCCTTTAGGGCCAGTTGGGCCTGTAATCCCATGTTTGTGACGATTAAGAGGTTTACCATCATGTTTCAATTTAAATATCTGATCATCATTACTATCATCACTTGAACTTTTATTCAAACCTCTTGATAAATCATTCGGTGTTGGTACTTTTTTCTTTTTAGGAGCAGATATTGCATATTTTTGCACATCCTTATTAATGATACGGATATTCGGCGTATCTTTTTTATTTTGATTAGTTTTAATTGGCATTATATTATAGTCGAGAAAATTTTGGTCTAATTATTATTCGCAGATTTATTGTAATGTATATTTGTGAATTAACAAATATATGTTTTAGTAAATAAAAAAGTATCATTAAGAACAATCATCACAACAACATTTTTTAAAGTTTGTGATCATTTGAGTATCAGTTATCGCTGTTCCAACAAATAAATTACATTTGCAACATATGGTATATTGAAAATTCTTGTCCAGATAATAATCAACTCCTGAACTTAAATCCATAAAACCATTAGTAATATGCCCATCAATAAAACAAACATCAACATTATTTCCATTTACAACATTAGCTTGTAATACACCTCTTGGTTTAAAATATTGACCGTCGTTATTAAGTAATTTGGCAATAAATATACGATAAAAATTAGTTGTATTACTTATCAATTCCAATGCTGGAACGCCAACTGATGCATCACCAAAATTATAAAATTTAAGAGGAGAACTATTATAACCTCCAATCACATAACAATTTCCATTACAATCAATACTGATATTCTGTCCATATTCACTTTCGGTTCCAGCAATCCGTGTTGACCATTGAAATATACCATCAGTATTTATTTTGGTGATAAATGCATCGTTGGAACCACTATTGGTTAATGATAATTCAGGTGCAAAAACACCGCCAAAATTATAAAAGTTGAGAGGAGAACTACTATAAGTTCCAGTCACATAACTATTACCATGGCAATCAACACAAATGCAAAATCCGACAGATACAGCATCTAATTGGGCAGACCATTGAAATATACCATCTGGATTGATTTTCGCGATATAACCATCAGTCCCACTTTTGAGAGTTAATGATAAACCAAAAGTAGCTGTGGTACCAGAACCATAATTATAAAAATTAAGGACAGCGCCTGAAAAGGATCCTGTGATATAACAATTACGATCACAGTCAACGTCAATACTTACTCCACTATTATTTGCCTTACTGGAAGATCTCGCGGACCATAAAAAGATCCCATTGGTATTAATTTTTGCGATATAAATATCACTATAAAATGTCGCGTTGCCGTTGATTAATGATAATCCAGTTGAGCCAGTCATTCCTGCACCAAAATTATAAAAATTAAGTATTGTACTATTAAATGATCCCACAATATAAGCATTACTGTCACAATCAACGCATATCGAACTTCCATAAACAGAACCATCACCCCCAATTTTTGCAGACCATTGAAATATACCATTCGTATCGATTTTAGTAACAAAAATATTTTGTACACCACTGTTGGTTAATGATAATCCAGTAACACCCGTCGATCCAGCACCAAAATTATAAAATTCAAGTGGTGTACTTGTATAAGATCCAATAACATAACTATTGCCATTGCCATCAACACAAATATTTGATCCGGTATCTATTAATGCACTCGCAATACGAGCTGACCACTGAAATACACCATTGGTATTTATTTTGGCAATAAATACATCAAAAGACACAATGTTTGTTAAAGATAATCCGACTGCAATGGAACCATCTTCATTATAAAAATTAAGAGTTGGTCCATTACAGTATGCAACAACATAACTATTGCCATTCGAATCCACGCTAATACCAAATCCCGTTTCGTAATTAGCGCTTTCAATTCGTGCTGCCCATTGAAATACACCATCGGTATTTATTTTAGCCACATATACGTCACTGTTAGAATTCGAATTTATTAATCCTGTGATTGTTGTAGCTCCGCCAAAATTAAAAAAATCTAAAAGTAAACTGCTATAACTTCCAATAACATAACTATTTCCATTGCAATCTGTATCTATACCACGTCCATCACAATTATCGTTTCCTTCGATTTTAGCAGACCATGCAAAATCTGGATTGGGATTGGGTTTTGTCACATAGGCACTTGTCCCGCTTGTTGGAGGAATCACTTTGACAACATCCCCTATGAATCCATCAACACCAATATATTGTAAATTCATACAGTATCCAGTAGTATTATTCGGCCCTTTCATACCAATAGGACCATCCAAACCATTACCTAATGGACCAGTTTGACCAGTCACACCTGTTGTACCCATTACTCCCTCTACACCTATTGGACCAATACCTAACATACCAGTGATACCCATTAATCCTGTAGGACCCTCGTGGCCTGCAAAGCCTATACCAATTGGACCAGTGGAACCAGTCGGACCAGTTTGTCCAGTAGAACCTTGATAACCATATATTCCAGTACCTTGTGAACCAGTTATACCAGACACACCAATAAATCCATCTTCACCGGTTGGTCCTGTTATACCTGTCCCATCTGGACCAGGTAAACCAATATCCCCAATCAATCCAAGCATTCCTATTGGCCCATCTGGACCAAAACCAAAAGGTCCATTTTCCCCAGTGTCACCGTTTAAATCAATCGGTCCAATGTCACCAGTTGGACCTTTACCTGTTGGTCCTGTAATACCAGTCGGGCCAGTGATGCCAGTATCACCAGTTGGACCTCCGATACTTGCACCAATGGGTCCTGTGGGACCTATATCTCCAAACAAACCAATATGACCAGTCGGACCAACAATACTATCGCCAGTTGGACCCATTTGACCAGTAATTCCAAAACCATTTGGACCTACAGGACCAATAAATGCACCAGTTGGTCCCAATCCTCCAGTCGGTCCAACAATTTCATCAATACCTGTCGCACCCATTGGACCAGTTGGACCAATTTCTAATAAATTACATACAATATGCCAGTATGTACCATCAAACATATATAAATCACTCGTACAACAGTCAAAGAATTTGTCATTAGGTCTAAGTTTGTATTCATAACAATCATCTGGAAATGATAAACTATTAACAACTATAATTTTATATAAATTTGAATCAATATTGATGGCGTAATAAAATGGTGTGGTGATTGGATTACTCATGGGATCGACTAAACCGTGCAGATTAGAGACATCTTTCCATATGACTCCACCAGAGCATTGAAATAAATTGCAATCTGTATTAATTTGCAAATATAAATCACTTGGATTACCTATAACAGGTAATATACTAGGCTCATTTACACCCATCTTGCCTTTGAGAGCTATACAACCAGATTCTAAAATTGTACCTGTTGCACCAATGGAACCAATCTTACCAGTCGGACCAGTGTTACCTCTTAAACCAGTAGGTCCTGTAATTCCAGTTGGACCAGTACCACCAATTGGACCCATTGATCCTATTGGTCCTGTCACACCAGTCGATCCACCAATATTACAATAATTTATCCATGTACAATCTGGTTGTAATTCATAAGTATTTTTGGTTGTATCATCTATTAATATATCATATGGGATTAAGTGACAATATTCCTTTAATGTGACAACTGGTTGGTTGTATTGTGTTATAATATAAATAATACCATTAGTACATAAAAAATAAAATGGAAATGATAACATAACTTGTACCCATCCATTGATTGTCCATCGCCACAACATCCCATTTTTTAAATCTAATTTTAATTCATCGATAATATCACCATCAAGACAATCATTCCCATACATACATTTACCATAATAAAGAATATCAATACATTTGAATATCGAACCTCTTTCACCAATATGACCAGTTGGTCCAGTCGTTCCAGATATCCCCATCACACCATTAATACCTTGCAATCCTTCTGATCCTTGTTCTCCTTGTGGACCTATTTCTCCTTGAGATCCTTTATGACCAGTCTCTCCACGATGTCCCTCAAAACCATCAGGACCTCTAGGCCCAACTGGACCATGACGTCCATGTCTCCCTATATGACCCTCCTGACCTTCTTGACCTTGTGGCCCTTCTTGACCTTGTGGACCTCGTGGACCTAATGATCCGATGTGGCCGATTGTACCAGTTGGTCCTTTATGACCTGTTGGTCCAAGTAATTGTAATCCTGTTGGACCTCGATGTCCTTGTATACCTATTGGGCCCATAGATCCCATATTACCAAGTGGACCAATTAAACCCGTAGATCCAATAGCACCGACTGGACCAGTTGAACCAATCATCCCAGAAAGCCCTGCCGCACATTCCACCATGCATATAGGGCCAACCATCCCCTCTAACCCAGTATCACCAATATGACCATCGCTCCCGATATAACCTATCGACCCTATTGTACCAATTGAACCTTCATCTCCTGTATCACCTTGTTGACCGGTCGGACCTATTAGCCCTGTTAGACCAATAGCACCAGTTGGTCCTGTAACACCTTCTGGACATTCTTCTAAATGTTCTTGATTGTCACATACTAATTCTATAGTATCACTACCATAATTTTCACTGGTATCATCTGAATTATTGTTTATTTGGTATTTTTTACCTTTTATAATATTGATATTTGGATTATTTGACATCGTATATTATATTATATTATAAAAATTTTAATCTAATTATTATTAACAATTAGATTGTATTATTGATAAATAAAATATAAGGTCAATGGTTTACATTGGTGGTTTACATTAATGGTTTACATTTATGGTTTACATTAATTTAGTATATCTGGCTATAATGTAAAATATTAAAATAATTAGAAATATTAAAAAGACTGTTTCGCCAATGTATTTTGGGGGAGAAATACTACCAAATGATTCTCTGATTGAATGTTTTGATGGCATTGCTGGAATGTGTGCGGGTGGTGTCCTTGTAGCTGCTTGGTGCGCAGGTGCTCTTGGTAATACGTGGGGTGCTATTTTGGTTGGTGCTCTAGGTGGTATAGGCGATGGTCGAGTTGGTGTTGTTACGGGATGTGCGATTTTACGTGCTGCCGATGGAACAATAGGTGGTATTGTGGGTGTTGTTGCAACTGGAGGGAGAGTTGGTGGTGGTATTGCTGATGATGCACTGGGTGGCATTGCTGAGGGTGCACTTGGTGGCATTGTGGAGGGTGCACTTGGTGGCATTGTGGAGGGTGCACTTGGTGGCATTTCAGATGGTGCACTTGGTGGCATTTCATATGGTGCGCTTGGTGGCATTTCAGATGGTGTGCTTGGCGGCATTTCGGATGGTGCACTTGGTGGCATAGTATATGGTGCACTTGGTGGCATAGTATATGGTGCACTTGGTGGCATAGTATATGGTGCACTTGGTGGCATAGTATATGGTGCACTTGGTGGCAGAGTAGGTGATATAACTGGCGGCATAGTTGGTTGTTGAGTTATAGGTGGTGTCACATATGGCATACTTGGACGGTTCATACACATTCTCATAATATTTCCCATTTTATCTATATTTAAATTTTTATCATTCAAAATATTATTTACTAAGCATTGCCCATCATATGAGGCAGCTATGAATTCTCTTCCAGTACTTAACATGTCATCTAATTGTTCTGAATATGGTCGTGGAGCAACCATTTGTGATGAACTAGTTGGTTTATTATCTAAACCATAGGTGAATGAATTATTTACTGACATCTTCTGATTTATTATATATTTATTTGCGAAATTTAATAAATCAATAATCATATTAAAAATAATTTTCAAATCCTGAACACATATTTGTAATATTTCTTCAGCCATGGTTATTTTCATGCAATTTCCCAACGTATTACCTAAACTACCAGACTGAATTAAAATATTTTGTCTAATTTTCAATTCATCCACACATATACGAATATTATTCATTTTCAGTCTCGATGAAACTAAATATTTTATTACCATATGCATATTCGTAAAATTATCAGCAATCGTTGGTATATTATAATTATCAATCGTTTCAACATTGTTACCAAAGATATCCCGTAATGTTAAATTCTGCTGTATCGACGCATTAACACCATTACGAAGCAACATTTCGAAACTACTAAGTAAATGTACATCTATTTTAGTAATTTCATCCACCAACATTCTAATGATTTCATCAATACATTTCATAGCAATATCATCTCTTAAAATCTTTAAATTAACACAATCCATTGAAATATATTTATTTAAATCATAATTTGTTATATGTATCAATTTATTATCTTCATTGAGTGTAATGTATTGATTACAGTATTCATCCATACATTTGATGCCATAACTAATAATGGATTGTTTGATCATATTATTTATGTTTTTGTTCAATTTTTCTAATGATTGATTATTGATGGTAAATTTATTGGCTTCAAATGATAATGACATTTATATTATTATAAACTATAATAAATTAAATGGCTCTCGGAAATGCATTATATTTTTCCTCTAATAATTTTATGAATTGATCAGACATCACACAAGATATCGTTTTATTTTGTCCATAATTTTTTTCATTATTTGCAAAAAATATAAGATTATCAAATTCAAATTTTCTATTTTTGTATTCAAATGAAAATTTATGAATTGTTCCTCTCGCTTCTTTTATATCTTGACATGAATCACGATCAATCATCGTAATGTTAAACAAGCTTGGATTATCATTAACAATGTAACTTGGCACCATGATATGTGTTCCATTTGAAAAATATCCACTATCAATAGCACTAGATATTTTAATGTTTTTGTTTTTCTTATCAGAAATACAACACTCAAAATCATAATATGGTACATATGTTGGATCTTTTGGAAGATTAACATATTCAGAAACAATCACGCCACAATTACTAAGTATTTTTAAGGAATCCAACCCAATTAATATGTCAATCTGTTTATTAATAAAATCGACATATCCATTATTTTCATTTTCTTTTTTAATCCAAGATGTTTGATTATTTTTTGGCATTATTGGTAAAAGGATTTCTCGGTCTTGGACTTTAAGAGTAAGAATTGTAGATAAGGTGCCTGATGAACATAGTTTAATTTGAGCTTTTTGTCCAATTTTATATCCAAATACTGCATCACACATACAACCTGAATCTAACATAACTCGGACTGGATGTTCACGACCATCAAATCCAATAATAGATGCCTTGAATTTATTATTATTGAGATTCATGACAGGTATGGTTATGATCGGTTTATTGTTATATTGTTTGTTATGTTTTTCAATTTCTGGGAGATACTTTTTGACAACAGCTTTTTGATATGTTGGATTACTGGAATTTTCCGACTTAATATCATTGATTATTTTTGATGTTGGAGAAACAACAATTGTGTTGAGATAATTTTGAGTAAAAACGTCCATCTTGGCTTTTTTGATATAAATCAAATACAGATGGATCTTGCTAATACTTGGAATTTCAATTTTTTTACAAAAGACCATATAGAGGTGATTATTGGATACTGTATGTCTATAAGGTACAATAAACAGGTACAATAAACAGGTACAATAAACAGGTACAATAAACAGGTACAATAAACAGGTACAATAAACAGGTACAATAAACAGATATAATAAATAGCTATAATAAACTTATATCTGAGTAGTTTATAAGATGTACTATTGTTATCTAATCACTAATGAACATAACCAATGTTATACCGGAATTACAAATGATTTAAATAAAAGAATAAAACAACATAATGGTATCTTGAAAAATGGTGCAAAATGTACAAAAAAATCTAAGTTGTGGTCATATCATACAGTTATTGGGGTATTTGAAACAAGATCGGATGTTTCATCTTTTGAATGGTATTGGAAACATGTTCAAAATAAAAACAATAGTAAGTGGAGAAAGACGTCAGCTGGTTTGAGAAATAGAATGCAAAGGTTAATTGATTTATTAATATATAGTTGGCCTGATAAAAAGATTATGCAAATTAATAATATAGGTTAACTTATGGATTACAAAAAATGGTCTAATAATATTAATAAATTAAACATATATGATAACTTGAAAAATAATTTATTGTCCTTTGGTAAACTATTTAATAATAATATGTCATTATCATTTGTGTCTATTTCAGATAATAAAATAATAAATGCACTAAATAACATCAATAATTATAAAACATTGCTCATTTGTTTAGATATAGAATTTCAGTCTATGTTGAATAATGATAATTCTATCTATGAAATCGTTAAAATGCAATTAACTGGCGATTATAAATCAATGTTCATTAAGGAATTAGGTATGTTATTATTTATTAGAGAAAATGTTAAAAGTGGACGTAATAATTGGTATTATATTGGTAGTATGTTTGTTAATTTTGATAATCTACTTAATTATGGAATCAATATTGATAATATTAAATTGGTTGGTTTACATTATTCAACTGTATCAGATAAAACATACAAACAGATGCTTGAAAATGAAAATATACTGGTGTTAGATAATGATTTAGATAATATAACTAATCATCCATTATTTGATATATATTTTATTGACAAAAATAAAGATTATGTGTTGAGTAAACTTAATGAAATTAATAATGTGAAAGATGATGATTTGAAAGAAACATTGATTGAACGATTGAAGGCATACTTGAATAAAATACAATTTGAATTATTTGGTTCTTATTTGTCAGATGTTGATAAAAAATATAAAGATGCTGTTTATAATTCTAATAAATTATATTGGAATGATGATGAGGTAAAAAAGAGAAATATTAAAAAACATGTTGTTGAATTTTATGATTATTTACAAAAGTTTACACGCGATACTATTTATGTTGTCAAAGGCAAGATGGACTTTATGGCACTACAAAATTCATACAAGTTAGTTACTGGAACAAATGATAAAATATATTTTAATGATTATTATGATATTGAAGTGTTTAATGGCTTTTCTAAATATAAATTTAATAGTGCACAACTTGGAGAAACATATGACGGTTTGATTAAGTTAGACATTTATAAAGGTAATGCCAAAAAATTATTTGATATTATTGGCAAGAATATTGGTGATAAGGCGCATAATCCAGTAGTTGATAGTTTATTTACAATTGTAGTCGCTGTGGTAATTAATATGGGGATGAATGATTGTTTTAATGTTGGCAATAAAAAGAAATATAATGGGGGGAAATATGAAAAAGAATATTTGAAGTACAAACAACGGTACTTAAAAAGTAAATAAATTAATTATTCATTTTGAAAGACAACAAAATATTTATTATCGTGTTTATCATCTTTATGCCAACTAAATATATCCACACAAGTTGTATTTAAACTTTTAATCAAATCATTAAGATTGTCTTTTTTAGATAACAACATAATTAATACACATTGTTTAGTTGTTTTAATTATATCTGCTAATGCTTCTATATTATCCGATCTGTTAGTAATTATAATAGATTTATCAGAAATGAATTTTACATCATTAATACTTTTAAATGTTTCAGTTGGTTTATCAATTAATGATTTAACATTTACATTAATATAAATATTCATATTTTTATATTTATCTAATATTTTTTGCAGTTTAGATTTATAAATGTTATCCATAATACATTTGTTTGATAAAAAAATTGATAATTAAATATATTATTGTTGAAGAATTATGATTATGAATTACCTACAATAAAAGTGAATTATCAAAGGGATACAACTGTTAAAACAAAACCGGACTATTTCTGTTGGCATTGCCGATTTATCACAGGCAAATGTATTTTTAAGACGCCACACTATACAGTTATTGGATTTCCAGAACCATATACTTTAAGTTTAATACCTCATGATCATCGTATGAATGATTATGATATCCTTACTTTAGTTGAATACACTGTTGACTATATTAAAAGTTTATCCGGATTTCACAATATAAGATTGTTAATTAACAGAAATTGTAAAAATAATAAACAAAAAGAACATATACATATACGATTAATTTTTGATAATGATAAAGAACAATTCAATAAAATATTCAATAGTTATGCAGATGATGTTTATAAGAATGATGGCATTTTAGATTTAAAATTATATAATATAATCCAAAGTAATGTACCTTCTGGTGATATTAATTCACAAATGCCATATCCAGATGATGCATGTGTTACTCTTAATAAAAATGATATCGATCTATTATTTTTTAATAAATCAATTTTTATTGAACAGCTTAATTCTTATTATTATGAAAATATGAAAGGGAATTTTAATCTGAAAACATCTCCATTATATGTATTTTTTTGGATTGAACAAAATGAAAGTACAATTAATTTTATTAAGAGTGTGATATCTTTTGGAACACGTGTTTGAATTATCTACTGATGATTAATTATTATAAAACATTGTAGTATATTGATTGTCAAAAAAAATTGAAATTTCAACAGAAATATAATCCATAATCATATAGTTATTTTATCAAATCATGTCTAATAAAATCAGTGGAGTTATAAATCATAAAATGTTTACAAATAAAAGGTACAATAAAATTATTAAGCAAAAAAAAGAGATTGATAAATATCACTACGAGCAACTAGAATTATTAGACATGGAAAGAGATAATAGTATTAATAAAATTAGAAAATATAATAAATTTAAAGAATTGGAAAATTATATCTCTATTTTTACAAAAGATCCATTTACAGGATATGATTTAACAAAAAATAACACTGATTTTCCCGAATGGACATATCCAATCTTATATAAAATTGCAGAAGAGCAAATGAATGCAAAATCCATACCTGCTAATAATTGGACAAGTTGGGGAAATGGTGAACTGATCAATAATGCAAAGAAAACAGTTAAATATATTGAGGAATGGGCAAAACTTAATAATGTCGATCTTACAAAGTAATATCTTTTGGAACACGTGTTTGAATTATTTATTTATTTATTTTTATGATAAATTAATTGTTTATTAAACTGTTGATATACTTATTTAACTCATCAATGGACATCTGACAATAATCTTCTATAGCACGACTCATGTAATCTTTTTTAACAGCATCTGTAATGAAATATGTAATTGGTTGCAAATGATATTTAATGATTTGTAAATTATCTTTAACGGTTGTTGCCCATGTTTTATAATTAGATGCATTATAATTATTTGCTCCACCAACATATGTATAACCAGTTGAAATTGATTCATTAAATCTTTCATCGACTACACTCTTATCATTGATGTGACCATAACCATCACCAACTATATCTGCAAATGACCATTCTGATGATTCAGTAATTTTCTCTTCAGAGTAAATTTCATTAATAGAACTATCGTACCACATATCCACTTCAAAATATCCACCTAATGTAATTTCGTCAATAACAGCTATTCCCCATGTCTGCAAAAACTGAAAATATGCATTTTTATTTTGTTTATATGGCGGCAATTTATTAAGTGCTATCGTAAAAGTTGGATTAATTAGAGGAAATGGCATAACAGGACTTGTTGCTTTATAATATGCCAACTGAAGAATTATAGATGATAATGATTTCTTATCTTTATAATGTGCTTTATAATACCTGTAAACTTCCTTTGTCTTTGTTCCCATACCAAAAGCATAACTAGAGCTAGTTTTTGTATGTAACCATGCATCAATATCAAAAGATGATTGTTGTATAATATTAAATTTAACAAATTCACTTTCTGGTATGTTGGTAACAAAAGTATTATTTTTCATTGGAATATATACATTACCTAAGCATCCATTCATACTTGTAATATCAATACCACTTCCTAAACAACTCAAATCTATTGATGTTGATTTTGATATTGATGTTGATGTTGATTTTGATATTGATTTTGATTTTGATTTAAGTAATTGTTTACCTGAAGTACCATTATTTAGATAATCTTGGATGTAATTTTTCATGGTCTTTTGTTTGATCGGATCTTTGACCAAATTCCATAAGCCAACTAGTGTGATATTCATGGGTGCAGTATTTTGATCAATAGTTTTAACCCAATATGTTAAATTATTAAGATCAGCAACTGTTGGTTCTCCACCTAAGAAAAAAGTTTGGGCGTTAATATTCTTTAAAAATGTTTGATCAACAGTAATATCGGTTCTATTAAAAAATCCCCCGCTACTAACATTAAATAATTTATAATGAAAATAAAATCCATATTGTGTCACACACCATTCTTTTGAATAAGATTTGGTAATATAAGATGATATTGCTGCATTAAAATCTAATTTAGCACCAAATATGGCTTTATAACTGTAATGTGTACCGAAACTTTGAATAAATTGGTAGGCAAATGCTCGATCAGCATCTGTTTTGATGGTTTGAGGAAACATATTTAATGATTCTTCAAACATAGAATCAAATTTCATGATAAATGCAGGATACAAAGTGGCAATGTAATATGTCCATAAGTGATGACCGCGAATAATTTGGGCATATGATTCAGACATTTTGTCATGAATGTAACCTAATGTTTGATTATACTTGAAACCTGTTGAAAAATAATTACCGGCACTAATTCCAATGTCGAAGTTATACCATTCTTCAAACATTTCTTTATATTCGTGATATGATGAATAACTTCCCTGATTGACTATTTCTTGTACCGATTCATATGGACTAACAGCCATTTGATCGGGAACATCATAAACTTTTTTGGTATATGGAGATTTCCACTGTAAGTTTTTATTATAAGTGTAGTCAAAGATTGGTGCCAAACCAAATAATGCTTTTCTTGCATCAAATCCGGATCCTAAATAAGATGTTGCACTAATTGGATTCTTACAAGAAACCAATGATGTTGTAATAGCAATAAGGATTAAAAGGATAGTTACTTTCATATTGATTGTTTGTTAATATAATAAAATAATAATGACCTTGCAATATGTTATAATTTCAATTTTTTTTACAAATAAATTAAAAACTCGGACATATACATAAATTATTCAGATCATTTGTTGGAATACAATTTTGACAACATACATTATATATATCAAAATATTCATGTTCACCAGTTATAAGATCAACGTGATAGCTGACTTGAATATGATTTACACTGCATCCATACCAAACAGATTCTGGATATTGTAATATTGAATATTTCACTTTATCATCATTATAGCGTGCATTTAACCCAGCATAATCTATATTTGATCTAATATTTCCATTTCCATCACGTGAACAATAATTTGTAAATGTCCTTTCTCCATTTGTGTTGTCATAAAACCATGATGGGTCAATAGGGGTCCAGTTAGGAAAAAAGCCGGATAATTGTGATTGGTTTATATTTAACGTTCCTAATGTTCCATAATAATAATTGCCACGCAAAAATGCAACATAATCATATTTCTTTGGACCATAAATATTATTATAATAATCTTCTTTATATTTATTAATTTCATTTATTCCATTGGTATAATACTCGTCTATGGCTTTAATCATATTGGCTTTAATGATTGGATCAGTGATATACTCAGTAATTGGTTTGACGATTACTTGGGTTAATACGGGATTATCATCAAAGCTGTTGACACGTGTTTGCCAATCTTTTGGATCAAAATATTGTGGATTACCACCATACATATCAATAATACTGGCTTTACTGTATTGTTCAAATCCGGCAGCCAAATTAACATGACTATATTCCTTCGCATATAATTGTTTAAGCATGTAGAGTTCAGATTGTGATGAAAAATCAATACCGCCAAAACATTGTTTCATCATGACTGTCTGTTGGCCCAATCCACCAGCAACACCTGAAAGAACAATAGATGTACCCCAATATTCGATAAACAGATTGTATAGGTAGGAATCATATACTTTGGGTAAGGAATTGATGGCTTGTTGAACAGATGGAATAATTATTTGTGTATCAGTTAGGTCTAAGTTAAAATTGGATCTGTATTCAGTGGTGGATGAAATAATACTTTGACCATTATCGAAGAAATGGAGGAAGTAGGGAATATCGTTGACAGGTAATCCCAAAGTACCTGAATAAATGGTTGTTCTATTTGGATCAATATTATTTAAATATTGATCTATTGTTTTATAAATGTTGGTTATTCTGTTCTGGTGTGATATGTTATTTTCTTTTAAACTAACTTCATCTGGTATGTGATATTGTTTACCAGTTTTAGATGTATAATATTTATTTTGTGTGTATGACATCTGCAAAAATGGTAATTTGATTTGTCCTTGAATTGGATCCCATCCAACACCAATTAAAACCGATAATGGTGGAATATGATTATTTTTAATATTTGATGATGGAATACATTGTTTGCTTAATCCAGATAAACCATTATATGGACAATATGTTTCTTTTATAATGGATGCACTATGATCAATTTGTGTTGATGTTTTATTTGATGGGGGAGATTTTGGTGTTGGTTTATTTATTGACTTTGAATGATAATGTTCATATGCAAAATATGAACCTATAAACATCCCAAGTATGCTTAACATAACAAAAACCATAAAAATATTAATACATATTTTTTTACGTTGGGCTTTACGTTGATGGTTTTCATCAAATACTGATGATTCATATAATGTATTGTAGTTCTTCATATCTTGATGTGATTTAATTAATGATTTAATAGTGAATAGTATAGATGGTTCATTTTTCAATTTTTTTATTTATGGTTATAATGAAATAAATTGTCTTATGGATAAAAAAATTATTTTTTCAATGTGGCTGATGCTCTATCTCTTTTAACTTGGTTGTCTTTTGGATCTTTTTTGGTTTCTTGTTTCTTTTCACTTTTTTGGTTTTTTGCTTTGACTTCCTTCCAATCTTTATTATTTGATGAATTTATACCGGGCAATTTAATGACTATATCATTTGGAGAATCCATTAGACACATATCACCATATTTTGGAATCTTCACTGTCACTATTGTACCAAGTTCACCTGTTTCAGACTTTAAAGAATCCACCACTGTTTCTTTTTTCTTCATTTCTTCAATTTTTGGAGTCCAGAAATTTGCTTTTGGTATAGAAATCATTTCTCCTTCAGGATATATGTGTTTTAATGGAACGAATTTTGGTTTTTTATCCTTTTTGATTCCTTTTGGTGGTTCGTTTGTAGGTTTTTCACCAGTTGTCTTTTTCTCTTTTGGTTGTTTGGTATATTCCGGTTTTGGTACCAATCTTTGAGCAGCAACTGCTTCTCTCAAAACATTGTTAATGTCACGGACAATAGGTTCAACCGTTGTGGTTTTTTGAACTTTTTCACCTTTTTCACTTTTGCCACCTTTTTCACTTTTGCCATCTTTTTCACCTTTTCCATTAACAAAAAATGTTTCTTGCTCTTGTTTTGGTAACATTGCAACAACATCATTTAAATTATCAATCAGACTATTAAGGTTAGCCCAAAATCTTCCTTGCCATCCAAATTCTGAAATTTTGTCATTCCAATATCTCAAATGATGAATCAATACCGCAGTCAAATCAACAATGCTTGCTTTGGAATGAAATGTTTGAGATCCTCTGACAAAACATTTCCCTTTAAATTCATTAATGAACATCGCCGATAATACATCAAAGATTGTGTCACGAACGTTATAATTATTCGTAAACATATTGTTCACTGCAGTCAATAATGGACCAATTAACGTTTCTATTTCCATAAATTTTACACTAAATGCTGTTTTACGTGGAATGTGACTCTTTAAATGTATTTTGATTGCATACCAGAGTGAGCCAAGAGATCCGAAGCGAATTTCAATGTTGGCAAATTTTGAATAGTCAAATGATGCCAATGTGATTTTGGTGTCTTTTGATGGTGCTTGAACAGTGGATGTTGTTGACGTGGTAGTTAACGTGGTAGTTAACATGGGGGAAGTTGACGTGGTTGTTAACGTGGGGGTTATAGTTGATGATTCCATCTTGGGAGATTATTTGTAACCTTTTGTAATTTATATAATTGATATTTAAAGCTTTCCTATATAGTTCATTTTTCAATTTTTTTAATGGATGTAATAAATAATAATGTATACATATATGTTGTATCATAAACAAATAATTATTTGAAAAATTTTATATTATCAGCAACAATAAAATTGTGTATAATCTTGCCAATAATATCATTTGGAATATTCAATTGCACACATGCTATAAAAACATCACCAACAAAATTAGATTTACTGTATATTTTTGTTTTATTAATTTTACCAATTGTATCCAATAATTCTTTATCATGATTACGAGTCATATATCTATTTTTTAAAAAATTAAAAATTATATCTATCCATACTTTATTTTTGGAATTTTCCATTGTAAATAACCATTCGATATCTGGCATTATTATAGATGATAAATTTATATCTAACTTCATAATCTTATTGAAAAAATTTTCATATTCGTCAGTTGATACAATATCACTTTTCCATTGATTTATTTTATCAATGATTGTGTAATTTTGTAATGCATATGGTGAATTAAGTAAATGTGTAACAATGTCTGTAGTCATATTTACCGACGTAAAATCGATCAACTCTTCATATATTTGGAAATATTCACATAAATATATTATATATGAATATTGATCTAATGATACTTTATTACTATACATTAAAATATTAAAGAATGTTATCAATTCTTCTTGTGATATGCCACTAATAGTAAATTCAATTAGTGGTTCATCTCTAATATTATTTTTATTGTCATCAAAAAACATTTTGAATTTTAATGAATATTGTAATAGAAAATAAAGATTTGTGTATACCCGTTCATTATTAATAATAAATACAACATTGTGAATACTCTTATCATATTCTGTGTAATATTCTTGATCAAGACGTGGGTTGTTCATGATTTAGTTTAATGTTGAATTATTAATAATATTGAATATACACTTATAAAGTATTTTTCAATTTTTTTTACTAATGTATGCAAGATAATGAAAGTGTATATGTTGCGCTTATTGCAAAAAAAATTGAAAATTACAACCATTGTACACCTTTAACAATTCAAACAATTAATAATAAACAAATCATAATGACTTTCAGAATACCAAAAGATATCCCAACCAATAGTGGCACTGTTAATGATGTTGATATTCAAGACTTGCCATCCACAATTTATAATGCTCAAAATTTGTCCGAAGTAAAAACAATCATTATGATCATTAAAGACAAATCAAATAATGTCATTTCAACAATTGATTTTCAAAAAATGCAAGAGACTGAAATAAACCAATTGTGGCTTAATTTTAGACAAACTATTACATTGACAAATTTTGATGTTGAATACATCATTGGACAAAAAAATTAATTGATTTATGATACATTACCATAAAAATAAAATAACTTGTTTTAGGACAGAAAATTTAATTTATCAATATTATCAACAATAATAGACGATACACCTTCAATTTTATTTAATTCTTTCATAATTTCATCCAGAGATTCTCCTTTATTTTTTAAATAATCACGTTTTGCCTTCAATTTGAATAATTTGCCGATGAATAATTTTTCTTCTGCAAGTAATTTATTGTTAATCATGTTTGCATCATGTGTCTTTTCTAAAAAATAATTAAGTATGTCGCTTATCATAGGTTTTATGGCAGGATGTTTGAAGATATAACCAACATTACAATTATTCAGATAAACATAAAAATGTACCATCATTCTCCGAAATAATTTCCTCAACACAAAACCTTGTTTAACACCATCAAAATCGATGTTTTGATGTAATGATATCACAATTGTTCGAATGTGATCAGCGAATATTCTATAAGCAGTATCTCTACTATTATTTTTATAATCATCCGTATAATAATCACTATTTGATAACACTTGTGCATAAGCAATTAAATACCTAAATGAATCTGTGGAATAAATGGTCTTTTTATTTTGCATAATCATGGACAACCTTTCAAGGCCCATACCAGTATCAACATAAAATTTATCTAATTTATCATATTGTTCAATGGTTTTTTCAGTTGGCTGTTCTTTATTGTCACCGTTAACACCATTAACACCGTTAACACCATTAACACCATTAACATCATTGACTTCATTTGCACTCACCTTTAAACTTTTATTATATTGCATAAAAACAACATTCCATATTTCAACTACAGTTGGATCATCATTGTTTACCAATTCAGGTACAAATCTATTTCCAATTAAATCATAATGCAATTCTGTACAAACACCACATGGTCCTGTATTTGCCATTTGCCAAAAATTATCCTTAAAACTGCCGGGAATTATTCTATTTTCTGGCAAATATTTCAACCATAATAATTTTGTTTCTGTATCTTCTGGAATAATATCATTACCGCCAAAGTAAGTGACATACAGTTGATTAATATTTAATTTACATTCTTTAATGATGAAATCGAAAGCAAGTTCTATGGCTTTTTCTTTAGTATAATCATTCAATGACCAATTACCTAACATTTCAAAGCATGTCAAATGGTAAGAATCATAACCACAATCTTCAATATCATTATGTTTTCCAGAGCACCTTACACAAATTTGACAATTCATCAATTTTGTGAAATTTTCAGCTGGTTTTTCGTTCCCAACAAATATGTTTTTTAATTGGCACATTCCTGAATTAACAAATAATAATGATGGATCATTAATGATTAATTTCGAAGGTTTTAAATATTTATGGCCATTTTTTCTGAAATAATTTTCAAATTCTTGTCGGAGTTTGATTGTAAACATGTTTAGTTGGATAATAAATCAAATGTTCATAATTAATTTATTATATAGTTAAAATTTCAATTTTTTTGATTTACAATACCTTATGACATTTCCTTATTTTGTATGCATTGATTTTTTTATGTGTTTTTTATGTGGTTTATGATGATTTAATGAATTTACACTTGGTAATTTAATTACTAAATGATATGGATAATCTCTAAGACATATATCGCCATATTTTGGAATCATCATTGTTACTGTTTGACCAAATGTACACGAGTTTAAATATGATATGCTTACAAATTGTGCAGACCATTCTTTTTTTATTCTTTGTGTGAGATATTTAAATTCATTGAGTGTTTTACATGTAACTAGTAAATTGCAAAAACTTTTGACATCACATTTAAGATATATTTGCTCGATGATTTCATTTGGTAAGGTTAACATTGATTATTAAATGATATATTTGGTAGATATATTATTTTATATTTTTTTCAATTTTTAAATAAATTAAAATTACTTTAATGTCCTTTCATTTTGAATCCATGGTAATACTCTCTTATTGTCATCAACTTTACCTTTCCTCAAATCTGAAAACCCTGGACGTTGTTGACAAGGCATTGGATGCATCAAGTACATATTTATTTCTTTATTCTTCGCCATTTTTCCAATTGTTCTATCAATATGGCCAATTTTATCACATCCTAACACTTTATCATATATGGTATTTCTTATGACAACAAAATGCATACTACAAAAATCTTTCATTTTCATCCAATGTTCATTATATGGTATATCAGGGGTATAATGATATGCGCCTGCTGACAACATATCCCAATCATCTGGAACATTTTCTAAACACATTTTTATTTTTTCAGCATCAATAATGTATAAATCATCTTCAAGTATCAATACATATTCAAGATTGGTTTCTTTGGCCATGATAATGATTTTAAATACAGTATCATATGTACCTATTGATGGTTTTGTTTGGTTATGTATAGCAGAGACTCTTGTTAGTTTTATAGGCAAGATATCTTGTAATATCTTAAAATCTTGATTTACTTGTGCCCATCTGTCTGATCTTATGTCAAGGTTCATACAAAAACCTTCTGATAATGTTACTTTCATTAATATATTATAGTAATGAAATTAATTGTATATTATTTATTGATTATCTTCTGGTCAATCATTTTATGATAAGCCATAGCTGTGTATAATGTATCATATTTTGAATTATGTAAATTATCTGGATCAACTTTCAAATATTCTTTACATAAATTCTTTAATGATGGGGGTCTAAATGTATTATTAATCCTCAATTTAACAGCACTTGACATTGTACATATGATTTTCTTTTTATTTATTTCATTTATGATATCTTGTCTCCTTAATCTAAATAATTCACTTTTAATAATATTCACATCAAACATCACATTGTGGCCAACTAAGGTATTTACTTGTTTAAGGTCCTTGTAAAATAAATCTAATATGGCTTTCAAATCAAAACCCTTTGTTAATGCAATATTATGTTCAATATGATGGATATGTGCATTGTTAATTATAAATCCAGATGGTTTAATGATGTAATCCTCTTCTTTGGTTAAAATGTGTTTATTATTGTAAATATTCCAACTCATTTGCACAAGTCTCGAACTATTATATTTTTCTATTTGGGTATATGGATAAAAACTATTATAACTTATTGTTATAGGTAATCCGGTTGTTTCTGTATCAAAGACCATGTGATATGTTGTAGGTTCAATTGGTTTCATTATGTTAATTTTGTATTTTTGTTTTAATATGTTGATGGCTTTGTCGATATATGCTTTATGGTTGTTGTTTGATGTGTTGTAATTGGCGACCATTCGTTGAATGATGAATTTATAGGATGGATTGCCAAAGATTAGTTTTAGGTCGTATAGGTCATCATCAGTTAGAGTATAATCATTAATATTGAATTCGATTTTTTTGGTTGTGTTTATTGGGTTGTTTACTGGGTTGTTTACTGTGTTGTTTACTGTGTTGTTTACTGTGTTGTTTACTGTGTTGTTCACTTTGTTGTTTACTAGGTTGTTTACTTGGTTGTTTACTTGATTGTTTACTATTTTGTTAACAACTGGGATGTTATTGTCTATCATTTCAATATTGACTTTTTCTTCTGTTGCCACATTAATGGTGTTTCGCTTTAGTAGTTTGTCTCTTACTTGGTACAAATATAATAATAATTCCTTTTCCTTTTTCCAACATGTTAGATCAAATGTATATATCTCTCCTTGAAGTGGATTATAGATTTCCACTTGATTTACTGAAATATCTGGTTCTGATACTCGCATGATTGAGAGATATGTTAAAGTTTGGATAAACCATTCTAATTTACACTTATCGGAATATGAACATTTAAAATCAATTATTTTTTCACCACTGACATCTAATAAATCAATTTCACCATTAATATCGATTTCATTATTTGTAATAAACTTTTTGCATATGAACCTTTTATTGCTAGGATTTAAATAGTTAACATATGATTTCATATCATGGAACATATCAGTAAAGTCCTTTGTAAATTCATCATAGACATCCTTGTACAATAATCTTCGACGACGATTATAAATATTTCCACATAATGAAACATAGTAAATATCCTTCATAATCTGTTGATTTGATAATGATTTGTTTTTATAATTATTGTATGCATGACTCATAATATCTTTGAATTTCTCAGGTAGATAATCATCCTGTACAATGAATACTTCTGATATTTGTAATTTGTTTTTTCTGGCGGTTTCTATTATTTTGCTGATAATGTTATTGATATTGGTGATGTCTTGTTGTTCAATTTGTCTGACTAGGCCAATTTCATTGACACTAAGAAGGGGTACAATATCATCTAATTCTGTGTCGTATGTTAATAGTCGGCTGTTTGTTTTGAAGTTAATTTCGTATTTGATATAAAGGGTAAATTCTGCAGGGGTTAGTTGGCATGATGCAATGATGATGTTGGCTGTTCTGTCGATGAGGCCGTTGGATAAATTGGATGCATGACCTATTTCTCTTGAAATGTATCTGTCGGTGAATTCACCAAAATCAGAGTGGAGATAGTAGTCATTGATAGTGTTGTTATAATTGTGTTTCTCATGAATTTTGGTGATTGTTGGATTAATTTTCGGGATGAGGCCTTGTTCTCGCATGGATGCATAATCACGTTCATTGAGCATTTGGATCATATCAACCACACCATTTTCATATTTGATGCCTCGATAGTCATCATAACTGTAATGGATTTTATTGGAGTTAACAAAATTGTAGTATTTTGGATCGATTTCTTGGACGAATCGAGTGAGTTTTGTGGGTTGTTTGTTTTTGCTGTTTTGATTGCAGAAGGTGATGTGGAGATGAGTTTTACATCTAGTTATAGCTACATACCATAATCGTCTCTCAGCTGCTATACTTGTTTTATCAGTTTCTGAAGGAAAATGTTTATCGTCTGCATTTATAATAAATACAACACTATATTCCATTCCTTTTGATCTATGTATTGTGCTTAATACGACATGACCAAGTTTTGTTTTTATTTTCACATCCGAATTTGTTTCTGTTATTAGTGAAATATAATCGATACGGTTTGTTATGTTTTTTAAATTATACTTTTCAATATGTTCTTCTAATTGTTTCAATGGAGCACTATTTCTTGATAAGACTGCTATATCATCTAATCTATAACCCTTTTGGATATATTCATTAATTTTATTAATAATGTCATTATTTTGATGAAATATATTGTCATAGTATTTCACGATTGGTAAAATGTTGACTGATGGTTGTGTCGCTAACATTTCTTTTTGGATTTGATCTGGATTATTTTTAATACTTTCATTAGCCATATTAATTATTTCAGGTGTTGATCGATAATTATTTACAAGTTTGTATGTTGCAGCACCTTTAAAATATTTGTCGAAATTAAGTATATATTCAACATTAGCTCCTCTAAATAAATAGATGTTCTGCCCGTCATCGCCTATCGAGCCAATTTTCGCGCCAGATTTATGAAATTCTTGCAAGATTTCAAATTGGGTCTGATTAATATCCTGAAATTCATCAAAAAATATATGACTGTATACACTTGTTATAATATCACCGTTTGGTGACCGTAAAAATTTTAATAATTCTGTTGCATATTCATTAATACCTATATGATAATCCTTTTTAAAGTACTGATGGTACCACCGACATGCAATGCTGTCAATTGTACCGATCATTAACTTTAAATTAAAGCCGAATACTGATATAATTTTTTGTTTTATGCTTTCGGCTGCGTCAATATTAAAACATGTGAAAATAATTCGTGAAGGGTCTACCCCATGATCGACCAAATATTTGATTTTACATACTAATGTCGTGCTCTTGCCAACTCCCGCAGATGCTAGGACTCGCATATTTTCATCAATTTTTGCAGTGATTACTGTGTATTGTTCATCATTTACTCTGACTTGTTTATCACCAAAATTAAATGTTCGATAATCACAATCTTTTTTATTTTTAATATATGTTTCTATTTTATTTAAAGATGTTATAAGCTCGTCTTTACGCATGGTCGAATATTGCATTAAATTGTGAATTTTCATTTGCGCTTTTAATTCATCTACGTTCATGTTTGCATAGTTCATGGGTTTATAATGTTATAATATGTGGGATATTTTTATGTGATTATTTTGGACTTATAAAACAATTTTATAAATTAACTAAAATTGGTTGATTTTTATAACCAATACCACAAATTTCCAAATGCTTCAAAACGCTTTATTGTTTCTTCACTCATTTTGCCTTCTTTCTTATATTTCTTCTGAGTACCTGCCCATGAACCTATTTGTCGCTCTGTCTTATCTAATGCATGGTTCTTGGGAATCCTACCATTAATCTTTATCCATTGTTCATATTTTTCAAAATTATTCTCAAATGGATTTTCTCTTGCCCAACTCCAATTTGGAATTTCATTAAGTTTATTTATCATATATTCACTAAGCGTATTTAATTTTTTTTTAGCACGTTGATATCCAACCCATCGATGAAACTTAGCGTTTAAAGGAACATCTAAATATCTAGAAGGATATTTACCACCGTTTTCATTAATCCATTGTACTAATTCATCATAAATTTCATCAAAAACAGTTTCAGTGTCCCAAAACCATAATTTAAGTTTCTCTAGTCGACTTATTTGTTCGGGTGTCAATTTATTATCTTTTTTTCGCATACGCAAATGACTGCATACACTTCCTAGCTTCCTTTCTATTAGATTTATGGATGAAGCTGCAGGTAATTTACCGTTTTCATTAATCCATTGTTTTAATATATCATAATTTTCATCAAAATTATTTTGTTTTATCATATTTTTATGGGACCATTTCCAATCATCAAGTTTCTCAATACACTTTTTTTTATTTTCGTCGAGTTTACCTATTCTTTCTTTATATTTCCAGTTGTGACACATTATTGATAATTTATTTTCAATATTATCATCAGAAGACAATGTAGGTAATCTACCATTTTTATCTATCCATTGTTTTAATTCATTATAACGTTTATTAAATGGATCATCTTTTACCCACCACCATCCATTTATTAATTGTAATTTATTACAACGTCCAGTACTCAATTTATTTTTCTTTTTATATAATCGTTGGCGTTTTGACCATTCTCCAAGATATGATTCATCTTTAATTATTCCATTTCTAATTGGAATCCGTCCGTTATCTTCAACCCATTTCTTCAACTGTTCATACATACAATTCCATCCATCCACCTTCTTCCATACACATAATTCCATATTATCAAACCATTTATCGATATCAATATCTTCACCAACTTCGCCAACTTTGACAACATTCATCAAATTCTTGTGCACAACCAATTTCTTATTGCATATTCCACCAGTTCCTTTACTTGTAAAATAATCACAAATGCGACTATCCGTTTCACTCAAACTTTTTAAGATTCTAATCATGTTTCCATAAACCGTGCTATCGTCAACTTCATTTATATTTTCAATAATAATCGGCACAAAAATCTTCGCCATTGTTTTGTCCTTATGTTTCCTAATACTTCGCCCAATGCATTGAATGATATCAATTGTTGACATCCGTGGATCAATAAAACAGACACCATCTATAACTGGAAGATTGATACCTTCATTCAACACTTTTGCCGATGTTAACACACATTTACTACTATTGCTAAAATCTCTCAACATTTTTCCACGATTGTTCATACTGCTTGATCCATCAATTTGACACAAATTAATATCTTTCATTTTTAGGTGATTCATTAAAGATTCCAATATCCTTTTAAATTTTTTGGATTTATTCACACTATTATGATATGTTACTATATGATGACATTCATTAGCTTGAAATGCCTTCAATATCATTACAGCACATGCAACATAATGACTTTCATTTAATTCCAATTCTTCAACATTCACATACTTATTTTCCTTAATAAACCCATTTATATAGTCATCATTCATGTAATATGTCATAATTTGATAATCACATAGATAATCATTTTCAATACCTTTGCCTGTATTATATGAAAATATTTCATCACCATATGAATCAGTATTATCCATACTTAACACAGTATCATCATTTCCTTCATAATTTTTTGGTGTTGCAGTCATAAACAATCTTTTCTTAATTTTCAAATTACTATCGTTCAATAACAAACTAAATTGTTTATCTTTCTGTCCAACGGTTTTATGTGCTTCATCAAATATACATAAATCTGGTTCAATTTTCAATTTGTTTAATGCTTTTGTCAATTTGTCTGAACTTTGATAAGTAGAAATAATAACTATTTTATGTGTTTCTTCATAATTACTTTCTTTATTAACTGTAAACTTTATTTTTCTATCTTTAATTATTTTTGCCATTTTTGTCTGAATTTCAAATGGATCTGTTGTCAATATTAATCCATTATTATAATTTTGTATATTTCTACCATCATTGTCAACATTAACATCTGCATCAGAACCAACCAAAATATAATTAATTTGTTGTTTCTCTAATGTTGATTGTTTTTTCCATTCCTTATAAAACTGTGATAATAAATATAATGATGGAACCAACACAATACACATTTTATTCATCATATAAGAATTAACCCAATAACTTGCTATTGTTTTACCCATTCCACAAGCCAATTCAATGTATCCCCTGTCATTTTTATCAAAATACATAATTGATCTTGTTAATAATTCTTTTTGATAGTTTCTTGGGATCATTGGTTTCTCTTCTATTATGTTTTTTGTATGTTTTAATTCTTTTTTAATTAAACTAAAAAAATCATCACTTAATTCATCAAAGAAATCACCATACAATGAAATAATTTTATCAGTTGTTGTGATATTATTTGTTAATGTATATGTGTTGGTTACAAAAAATCCCTTATGTAACTCATTACCAATACCAAATGTTAAACCAACAAATGTACCTAATTCATTCCATCCAATAACTTCATCTTTATTTGTTCTATATTTGCATTGTATCCCATAATATTTATTATCAGTCGACTCCATGATTAAATCTATCCCTTGATCTGTATTTGGTAAATTTAATTTATTTTTTAAAATTAATGGCATATCCTTCCACAACCACACATTTTTAGTCTCATTTTGATACATATAATGATATTTGAAAATGTAATATGTTAATTCTTCAAATAAATCGCCTTTTTGTTTTTCATTCAGGGTTGATGCCACATGATCATATTCTTCAATATTTTGAATTGAATTAATATATTTTTTGAACATAGATAATCTGTTATATAACTATTGTATATTTATGCATAATAAAAATCAATTTTTTAAATCATTTAAATTGTATATCAAAATAACATAATTTAATAGTGTTTGTATAAAATAATTATTTCTTAGCTAAAATACCAAAAATAGTTTTAGCATCAGATCCAACAATTTCTGTATGAACAACAGCATAATTTGGATGAAGAAAACCATCAGTGACAGTTGATGTTGATAATCCAGTGGCATAATAATAGTATCTATGCTTTTCTGGAATATCTTCATCGTTATAAGGCAAACAACTTAAATGTGATGGATAACTGGAAATATAATCATATTTATGATCAACATAAAAGCATTTAATCCAACCGTTAATAAGAACTTCTGCATGTCCAGATCCACAATTTTTGTTTTTTTCATATGCGAACATTGTGCTAAATATGGATCCATTGCCATGAAATGCAGATTGAACCATATCCATCAATGTTTTTTTAACGGATTGTAAATATTGAACAGTCGATGGACTTACCTTAAATTCATTTATCAAAGTATCAACACGTTCAACCAAATATTTCCATTCAGATTCAGTTCCTTTAACCATTACTTGCGGAATACCACACATGGTTGTCATAAAATTATAATACGGTGTTACCATATCACACATTGTTACTGCCATAGCAATATTGAAATTGGGTGGTGCTGATTCAAAATGAGTATTGGTATAAACATCAAAAATATTTTTATTTGGAATTAATGTTTGAAGTTTACTAATAAGTTTTTCGATGGTTAATTGCACAATAACAATATTGGTTTTTTCGGCGGAAGTTGTGAATAATGATCTAAACTCTTCTGGTTTTTCATATACCAAATTTTTGATTTCTGATGCAATGGTAAACATAAACATGTCTGGTCTTAATACAACACCTAATTCTTTGGCCCATGCTGTAAAAACATATTGGATTAAACCACTGTGAGTGTAATCATATTTTTCAGCAACTGAACTGTCTTCCATCATTACACAATGTTCAGGTGAAATTTTGTCTGATTTGAATCCATGTTCCTTCAACTTTCTTCTTTCGTCCCAATCCATCATTGTCATTTTATTATCAACAATCGTTTTTAGCCATCCATTTGGACTCATCGGAGATGCTGTTTTATCAACATTTGGATCAGGAAAATTTGGTTTTTTAAATTTAAAAACAAGCCCATTATCTGTTTTGTTCATAACTGGAACTTCTTGTTTCATTACAGGTGTGCCGCTGAATTTTTGAAAATAAGACATGATTAATAGTGGTTTATTCAATAATTATAGTATTGATGTACAATATGATTGATTTTCAATTTTTTTAAAACTAAAATACATAAAGTTTTAACGACTAATAAATGTTAATAAATGAATAACATTGATTTGAAAAAAATACGTGCAGCATCTCTTGAAAAAGCATCATATTGTCCCGTTTATAAAACAGAACATGCGATCGAAAATATCAAAGTTGATGAATTTGATAGTGCAAGTTTATTTGATAAGATAAAGGATTCAGTTGCCTTATTAAATTATGATGATACCTCTTTGAAACAAATCTTGTTGGAAATAGTGGAAACATTAGGGGAGAACAAGAATAAATTTTTATTGAATGAACATAAGTATATATCATTTTACCTTAATGGTCTCTTGGTACTATTAATCGAAATTAATAAGGACGTTAAACATAATAAACAATTTCATATTTCTATTCAAAAATACAAAGATGAGGTTAAAGATAGATTGTCTGATAGATTGGGCAATAAGATCGTATTATGGGGTACTGGGGTGGTTATGTCTGTCGCATTGGGTATTGTAGGATTGAGTTATATGAGAAGTAAATCAAAGTAAATCAAAGTAAATTATGTAATTAAGTCTATTTAATCGTTATTAACAATATATATCCTTTAGCTAAAGGACATATATTTATGCTATTTATTCATTATTAACCAT
>Ga0315284_10001375_pt1 | contig 34664 bp, 41 predicted proteins | sample YL17G09_16_MG_FD_203696 | JGI IMG/M metagenome (GOLD analysis project Ga0315284, IMG submission 203696) | Sediment microbial communities from Yellowstone Lake, YNP, Wyoming, USA - YL17G09_16 | ecosystem: Environmental > Aquatic > Freshwater > Lake > Sediment | place: USA: Wyoming | collected... | reverse complement strand
CTTTAAGTTTATTTCAATTTTTTATCCACCTTTAAAAAAGGTGGAGCCAAATCATTTTTTAAAAAAGTGGAATTTAGTAGTTTTGATCCACTTTTTTTACTTCATAACAAAATTCAATTTAGTAGTTTTGCTCCACTTTACAATTTTATAAGAAAAGTGGAATTTAGTAGTTTTGCTCCACTTTTTTTAAAAGTGGATTATATGATTAAAGTTGTAAATAATAGAGACGACGGTAGTTTATTTCACTATGCTCATTTTATATGTGACTGTTTATTTCCTGAAATAGTAAATGATATTTATGAATTTAAAGAAGTAGTTAGAGAGAGAAATATTAACCAAACAATCGGTAATTTTAGTAAAATTTATACTGAAGTAATGAAAACACAAAATATAGAGTTACCTACAAATGAGTTTTCAAAATTAAATGTTAAAACAATTGTGTATAATAATAAAGAAAAATATTGCGCCAAAAAACATTTTGATAAATTTAGGAATTTTATTTTTTCAAATTATAAAATAAACAATTTTGTTTTTAATTTAGACTATCCTGAAGTTGTATTAATTAAAAGACATGGAAGAATAAATTTAATTGATGATACAGAGTTGCAAAAATTAAACAAAAATATTTCAACCGGTAAAGAAAGGAGAGAAATAAACCAAATAGATAAACTTGAAGAATATTTATTTGAAAAATACAAAAATAAATTCCAGAGTATTTTTTTGGAATTACTTCCTTTTAAGGAGCAAGTTTGTTTTTTTAATAATGCAAAACTTATTATTTGTGCTCATGGTGCAGGCATGTCCAATATGTTTTTTTGCAAAGAGGGAACCAAGGTTATTGAAGTAACATGTGATACTAAATGGGGATTTTTTGATACTATTTCTACAACCCTTAATTTAAAACATGTTAAGTGTCACAAAAATAATTTTAATGATATTATTAGTTTTATTTAAATCCACTTTTCTTATGAAATTGTAAAGGTGGGCAAACCAACTTTTAAAAAAAGTTGGGCAAAATAAAAAGTCAAATAAAAATTATATTTAGGAGTTTTGCTCCACTTTTTTTAAAAGTGGATTTTTTTAAAAGTGGATTATATGGCACCCTATTATAGATTATATAAAAATAATCAAAAAAAAATAATTAATAATTTATTAAAATGCCAACAGTCGTTTTATAATGTAGACAATACTGATATTATTGGATTTGGCACAGAAGCTATTCGTAACTGTAGAAATTCTATATACAATACAAACAACGGACTATATGATATAAATGCACTTGAAACAAATAATTTAGACAATTCAAACACTTGTTGCAATACAAATAATGATTATGAAGGAAAATTGTTTACGTCACAATCTACTACATCAAACAGGTCATATTTACAAAGAACTGCTACATATTTGAAATCAGCACGTGGAGGAAAACCTGTATTCGTTTATTTTAATTTAGGACAACCATTTGTTGTGAATTATTTAGGAAGAGTGGAAGGACAATCGGGAGGTAGTGGCGCGCCACTAAGAAATCGATTCTAATCAACTTTTTACAACTTCGTAAGAAAGTTGAGCAAAACTTCAAAATTTATTTTTATTAAGTTTAAGTTTAGTTTCATTTTAGTAAACAATAAATTTGTTTTGTTCCACTTTCTTATGAAATTTAAAAACTTGGTTAAAAGTAAATTAGAGGTTTTGCTCCACTTTTTTTAAAAGTGGAAAAAGTGGAATTATTTTCTCATTTAAATTTATAATGACTCGTTTTACAAGAACAGTAAATGGCAAATGTGTAGTTAATGGAAAAACCTTCGATATGTTGGTTGGAACCCGCGCCCAAGTTTGGCATGGAACCGCATATAAAACTTCCGGTGGTCTTACTAAAACTAATATCATGAAAAATAAGTCTGGGCGTATTGTTTCTAAATCAAAACACATGAGTGCTAAAAAAGAGAAACGTCTTATTAAGGCGGGTTTCGGAACCAAAAAAGGTAAATTTGGGTTTGTTAAGTTGAATGGAACTGGTAAAAGTAAAGGTAAAAGAAGTCGAGGACGAAGTCGAAGTATGAGAGGAGGAAATGGAACCAATTATGCTTTGAGCCCTACTCCTTATGATGGTCAAGGAACTGGATTAGGAGGAGATAGTGTAGGGGTTCAATTTGCTGCCGGTAGAGGAAATTAAATTATTTAATTTTTAATTTTTTGTTTGTTTAAATTCACAAAATATTAAATTAGTTTAGGTTATATGAGTGTTATTAGTGGTTTAAGTAGAATTCGCACACATAAAGCACATACTTTTTATTATATTCAACCAACTAATCCAAATGATACAATCAGTCGCGGTTTAGTATTGGATTTATTTAGCGGTAATGATAAAAAAATAGGGAATGTAATTTTAAATGGGTATGAAAATTATATTGGAGAGAAATTTATCCAGCAAGCAACGTTGTCTTTTTTTTTAGACAACAATTCTTTGAATTTTATTATTAATTTTAATTCAATCCGAGATGCATTTGGTAAAACAAAATTCCCAAGTAGAATTGTAACAAGAGACCAAAATGGAAGAAATTTACTGATTGTTATTAATGAAAAAGAAAAAGAAAAAGAAAAAGAAGGTGAACCAGCTTCTGTAGCAGAACCAACTAAAATAGAAATTATGATACAGCATATCTAATCCACTTTTAATCCACTTTTAATCCACTTTTTAAAAAAGTGGAGCAAAACTTCTAAGTTGGTTTTATTTTTTGATTTAATATTTTTTTATTACTTTTTTAAAAATGCATTATTTAATTTTGCTCCACTTTTTAAAAAAGTGGAGCAAAACTTCTAAGTTGGTTTTATTTTTTGATTTAATATTTTTTATTACTTTTTTAAAAATGCATTATTTAATTTTGCTCCACTTTTTAAAAAAGTGGAAGATAATATTAAAATATCCAATAACTATTTAAAGATTAAAGATAAAAATCAAGTATAATGTCCAATAAAAACGCGCAAACAAATTCAAATGTGTTAACAATTAAAACTGTTCAAATTGCTCCTTTTAGAACTTTAATGACCGCTTTAAAAGATATTTTATTAGAAACCAACATTACTTTCCAACCTGATGGAATTCGTATTATTAATATGGACAAATCGCATACTATTTTGGCGCATCTTCATTTAGCTGCTCAAAATTTTGAGTATTATGAGTGTAAAAAAGAGAAAATTATTATTGGCGTCAATATGTTTCATCTTTTTAAACTAATTAATTCAATCGATAACGACGATACTCTTACCATTTATATTGAAAATGGCGACTATGTTGACGGCATCGTTTCTCATTTGGCTCTTAAATTTGAGAATGGAGAGATTAAACAGTGCAAGACCCAGAAGTTGCGTCTTATTGAACCTGACCCTGAAGAATTGGAGTATCCTGATGTGAAGTTTTCGTCTGTTATTAATCTGCCTTCTGCCGACTTTCAGAAGATTATTCGCGACCTTTCGTGTATCTCCGACAAGCTGGAAATTAAATCGGTTGGTAATGAGCTCATATTTAAATGCTCGGGCCAATTTGCGTCTGCTGAAATCCACCGTGCGGAATCTGATGGCAGTATGAGCTTTGTTGTCCAGCAAGAAGCGAAAAAGGTAATCCAGGGCGAGTTTTCCCTAAAGAACCTTGGATACTTCATCAAGTGCACTAATTTGTGTCCCCAAATTGAGGTCTATTTGGAAAACGATTTGCCGCTTGTTGTGAAGTATAATGTGGCGAGTCTTGGGACGATAATGCTCTGTTTAAGTCAGCTCCCCTCTGCATAAATCCACTTTTTCCACTTTTAAGAAAAGTGGAGCAAAACCACCTTTTCCACTTTTACACCTTTTAACCTTTCAAATGCCGATTTATATATCATAATTCTGCAAAGCAGAATTATTGAATATAACAAAGGCAATTTATCGGTTACAAAGTAACAGTTGCCTAATTACATTCAAAGATGCCGACTCAGAGAGTCGGGGTTTAGAATGTAAAAAGGTGTAAAAAAGGTTATGCGAAGCGAAGAGCCAAAAACCTACATTTTTCACTTTTTCCACTTTTCTTATGAAATTGTAAAGTGGTGTCAAAAACTAAAAAAAATATTTTATAAATTCAAATACAATTTATAAAATAATAATAAAATAATTAGAAGAGTTTTGCCCAACTTTTTCAAAAGTTGGTTTAGTATTCCGGTGTATGCGCCTTGAAAATGCATCCCTGGGATGAAATACCTCGAACATCCGTATTGACAACTGACGAATTTTGTTGGGAGCAGTCAGTCATCCAAATTTTAATAATACAAAAGTTCTTCTTTGGTGAAATTGTAATTCCGCAAACATTTGCAACAAACGCCAAATTTTTACTTATGGACTCGCCTGCAATACAAAAACTTAAATCTTTCCATGCTTCAAAAACATTTTTATTGATTACTTTATAAGAGAAGCACCCGCCTTTACGATTTTTCGGGTCCTCCCATGTTGGTTTAATTCCTTCGCGCATAAAGAACAACATACAGTTTTTCACAAGAGCTTCTGGTAAAGTCTCTACTAATGCAATTGTTTCTTCCACAGTCGAAACAGTAAACAAATTAATATAACTATTTACACTCCAATCCGTATCATGAGGTAAATGTGCCCATAAGGTCCATCTACACGATAAAGAATGGTGTGGTTCACTTTGCTGAATTTCTGTTGTCATTGTAATATGCGGAGTAACCATTTATAAATAAATATTTCATTTTTTTTTTAAATTGTTTTTAAATATATTATTTATTTAATTCATTATTTAATTCATTTTCATTATTATTTAATTCATTATTATCATTATTATTTAATTCATTATTATCATTATTATTTAATTCAATAATTCGATATGCATTTAAACCAAACTCAATCTCTTTCTGTTTATCCAAAATTGATTCAGAAACATTTTGGTCTAGTATTTTTAATGTATAATCAAAACTTGAAGCATCTTCATAGTTATAATATTTTTTCATAAAATAATGAATAAATTTGGCGTTTAATTTATTGTTGGTAATCATAAAATTATAATCTTCTGTTTTAAAGTCAATTTTAGTTGTTTTATTATCAATCGTAATTTCAATTAATATAAATTTATATTTTGTTTCTTCGCATTTTATATCTTTTATTTCAATAAGAGGCATCTTATCTAAAATTAATTTATTTGCTTTACAATTCATAATATCGCTGTAAATAATAAAATCATACTTTTCAGGTATTATATCTGTAGTAGTAAGAATTGAATTGTCTAAAACATATTCGAGATGCTCTATTTTTTTTAACTTGTTAATATACTCAATTAATTTTGGATTTGATTTTATAAAATTAAAGTATTTGTCATTTATTATGATTTGTAGTTTTGTGAATTTAATTTGAGCAAAACTAAAATAATAAATTAGATTGTAAGAAATGAAAACAATTATTTTAGTAAAATGCTCTGGGTAATTTATTTTTACAAAATTAGTTGTTAAATATAAAAAAAATAAAAATTCAAAAACAGACCCAAATAAAAGCATATTATATATTTTAATAAATATATAATATTTAAACCGTTTCATTATATTTTACTTTTAACTTTTTATTTATTACTTATTACTTATTTTTAATTACCCTTTTACTCTTCACTATAAAAGAAGGGCTCACTTTCCTTGAAATACCCAATTTTATCACCAACATTACCATCAGAATCTAACTCGTAAATAAACCCTGATTCTTCATTATTTGTGCAGTAAGTTTTATCATCGATTTCAATTTCAAACAATTCTTCTTCTTCAACTTCTTCTTCTTCTTCTTCTTCTTCTTTTGTTTCAGTTTCAACAGACTTAGCATCATCATCTTCTACTTCTGCATCAGATTCTTCTTCTACTTCGTTAGCATCAGATTCTACTTCTTCTTCTTCTTCTAAGCTTGCGACTGCTGCTTCTTCTACTTTTTCTACTTCTACTTTTTCTTCTTCTTCTTCTAAGCTTGCGACCGATTCTTCATCTAAGCTTGCGACCGATTCTTCATCTAAGCTTGCGACCGATTCTTCTTCTTCTTCATCTAAACTAGCATCTGATTCTGCATCTTCTAAACTAGCATCTGAACTTGCATTTTCTTCATTTGGTTGCTCTTCAATAACCAAAGTAATATTTTCAGGCTCCTGTTTAATCATTACAACTTGTTTTATTTCAGTTTTTGTTTCTGATGTTAAATCAATAACAGGAGGAAGTTTTGATTTTAAAACATGTATTTCAGCCTTCAACTCTTCATTTTCCTTTTGAAGTTCCTTCATTTGAGCATTAAAAGTTTTATACATCGAACTCATAATATTATTATTTAAATTGCTATTTACGTTATTATTATTATTATTAATGGATAAACTGCTAATTTTACTTTTAACAGCAGGTAAATTTAAAACAGCATTATAGTTTGCCTCATAGTCATTATACTTTTCCATAAACTCATCCAAAATATTATTTAATCCTGTATGAATTACACCTGATATTTCATTTAGAATGGATTCAATATTAAAATTTTTTAAATTATTTGTTTCTGACATGTTATTATTTTAATATATAACTATTCGTTTAATATGATTTAAAAAATAATTTATCTAATTCATATATGGAAAATATAAATATGAATAAAGAGAAGGAGCTAATCCAAATAATCATGAGACAAACTGACTATACTGAAGAAGTTGCGAGAGAAAAATTAATAGAAAATAAATATGATACTATTTTAGTAATAAAAAAATATATGGGTTTAGATGACAAAAAACCACAAACAATCAAATCTGTTAACCAAGAAATTTATAAACAATTAAGATATAAACTAAATAGTAACTCTTAATTAATATTTTATTTTTTCTTTTTTTTATCATTTTTCATCATATTTTTACCATTATCATTTTTATCATTTTTCATCATATTTTTAATATTATTTGTTATTCCAGGTATAACTGATGGAGATGCAAAAAGCAAACTATTATAGAATGTTATTTTTTCAATAACAAAAATTATTATAAATACAAGTAGTATTAAACAAATTTGTTTTTGATTATTTAAAATAAAATTTGGGATTTCAGAAAAATTCCAAGTTGTAGCGTTTTCTATTTTATTTCTCTTATTTTCTGACAATAAGTCGTAATTTATTTTAACACTATTTGTATAATCGATGTTGTTCATTAATATATTAATATAAAAAATAAAATACTAAATTTATAATATTTTATTTTCCTTTTTTCTTTTAATTTATTTTTTTACTGTTGAATAATTCCAAATTTCTCATTTACTATATTATTTTTGCTCTGGTTTTTTTTATGAATGCTCTTTTTAATTTGATATGTATTTGATGGAATAATTTTATTATTAATTATAAAGTCATCATTATCTTCGTGAAGTTCTGGAAGAATACGCGTAAGAGGTTTGTCAACAATCAAAAATAGTCGATGATTATTTAATAATGCTCTGTATTCTTGTATATTCAAATTACCATAATATTTATCTAACAAATAAAACGGATTTGGTGCGGGTTTAATATTATTTGTATAGTTATATATTTTTGCGTATATGTGATTCAGTAAATGATATCTTTCAAATTTAATTGAGCTATCAATATTTTCATCCATTAAAAATGCTGTTGCGCATTCAGGACTGCAAAAACATCCGTAAACTTGATATGAGTCCTTAATAAAATGCTTGGGGATATAAACAGGAGGATTGTCAAAGTCACAAGTGCACCAAAAACAACACGATTTCTTATTGCTAATATTATTAATGTGTAAATTATATTCTAATTGCTTTAATTTTTTCCAAATTTCTTTGATATTATTATTGTTGTTGTTGTTATTATTATTAACTAAAGCTGAACTGTTTTCATAGTCATACATATCATCATCAGAGTTTTTACTAACCTCTACCTCATTAATAAAATTACAATTGTTAATTTTTTCTTTTTTATTTATAATTTCATAAGTTAAATCGTTGCTTTTACAATAAGAAAAATCAAATGCTTCAATACTCGAATTAATCGAAGAGTTATTAATTAAATCTTTCAAAGAACATTTTAAGTGTAAAATAATATTGGGCTTTGTTTCTTTACTATTTGCAATAGGAAGTATTTGTTTTATAATTTTACCTCCTTTTGGTTTTCTTCCACGTTTCTTATTACTTTTCAAAGTTTCATTTTCATTTTCATTTAAAATTGAATTGTCGTTGTTGTCATTTTCAGAATCTGACTCGTGAACTAAAATATTAGTTGATATTATTTCATTTAAATTAGTTGTATTAATTTCATCTATTATTATATTTACATTTCCGTTTTCAGTATTTTTTTGTTTTTTAATCTCTTCCATTTCTTTTTTTGTCTTTCTTCCTCTTTTTTGTTTTTGGATTGGTTCTAATTCGTTTATTGATTCGTTTATTGATTCACTTAGTAACTCGTTTTTTATCTCTTCTTCGTTTTTTATGGTTGCCTTACTTTTGGTTTTACTACTTTTTACTTTTAACATATAATTATTATAAATATACTATTGTATATAATTTAAATTGTTTTCATAAATATTTTATCAAAATAGTCTAGTTGTTGTTTTCTTCATAGCATTTTCTGCAAACTGGAATATAATTATCAGAACCAACAAGAGTTTGTTGTTTTTCATTTGTTAAACGCATCGAAAATATTCCAGGTGTCCCATTTTTACATATTGAACAGAGCGATGTTAGTTTTGTTACTTTATCGCATAACGGAATCAAATCTAAAATTTGTCCAAATTTTTTGCGTTCAAAGTCACCATCAAGTCCACAAATGTATACTTTTTTATTGTGTAACAACATGTCTACTACAACATCATATAAATCCGGGAAAAATTGTCCTTCGTTAATAAGAATAACGTCAGAATCTCTTACTGCATTATGTGCCCATAAATCTTGCTTTTCGTCTGTTTTTTTATATCTACTATCAGTCCAAATGTCATTTAAATAAGATGCTTGTAAACATGGTGCCATTACTTTGTCGTGTGTTGAAACCATAGTATCATGATATCTAATATCAATTGTATGATTTATAATTGTTACCGGAATATTACAAAATTTGCATTTTTTATAAATTTCCAAAATGCTCGTAGTTTTGGAACTGTACATTGGTCCAATAAATAATTCAAGATATCCACTAGTAAAAGTATTCATTATATTTTTGTTCATTAAATATCTTTAATATTTTAATTTCAATTATTTTATATTTATTTATAATTAAAAATTAAATCTATATATAAACAATTAACACTATATAATTAAATGACTACTAGCGGTGTTCCTTGGTGTGAACTCTTTAGACCAAAAAATTTTGAAGAAATCGTATTAGACCCATTAAACAAACAAATTTTAACAAATATTATTGACACAAATTATTTCCCCAATTTGCTATTTTTTGGCCCTCCAGGAACAGGTAAAACAACGACAATTATTAATTTGATCAACTCATATCAGGAAAGAAATGGTTACAAAAATAAAGAACTAATTATTCATTTAAATGCTTCTGATGAGAGAGGAATTGATATTATTCGAAATCAAATTAGTGCTTTTGTAAACTCCAAACCATTATTTAACACTGGTATGAAATTTGTTATTTTAGATGAAGTTGATTACATGACCAAAAATGCTCAGCAGGCATTAAAATATTTATTGCAAATATACTCAAATTCTGTGCGTTTTTGTCTTATTTGCAACTATATCAGTCGGATTGACGAAGGATTACAGAATGAGTTTTTGAGGCTGCGATTTAATCAATTACCACAAAAGGATATTTTCCGTTTTTTAAAAAATATTTCAGATACTGAACAATTAAATTTGGATGATAGTTCAATTCAGAGTATTCAACAATTATATAATTCTGATATAAGAAGTATGGTTAATTTTATGCAGTCAAATCAGCATATAGGAAGTTTAAAAAAAGAATATATATTTAATATAATTAATAATACTGTTTGGGAAAATATTATACAAAAAATTGAAAATAATGAAAGTTTGGAGACAGTTAATAAATATATACACGAAATTAGTATTAAATATAATATTGATAAAAAAAACTTAATTAAGGACTTTTTTAATTATACTATTCGACATAAATTAGACGTTGTAAATGAAGAGTTTCTCAATTGTGTTGAAAATTTAATACACACAACAGATTGTAATAATAAAACTTATGTTAATTATTCGGTAAGTAAGTTGGCTAAAATTTTATGTAAAAATAAAAAATTATAATTTCATAATTTAATAAAATAAAAAATATTATAATTTCACAATAATAATATTTTTCTAGTAAAAAATCTATTCATCATCACTTTCAATCTGAAAAGAATTATTGTATATAGACATTCTTTTTTGTAATTTCATCATAAAATCATTCGGAGGTGAGCTTTTTGTGGGGTCAAATAAATTTTGTTTTAATCCATATTCTCCCTTTGGACTTTCTAAATCTTTAAAATCTGTAGATAAATTTTTGCGAATTGGAATAATTATGCTTCTTTCATAAATGGTGGCAATCATTCTTTATATTATAAATAAAGAAAATAATTGAAATAAAATATATATAAAGAACTTAAAGACAAAACAGTAATTTATTTGTAAGAATAAACATGAACATCGACAACGAATGGAGTAAATTTTTGTCATCAAATAATGATGAAGATGACGATGATTTGGATGATGATTTTTATGAAAAAGAAGAATTTGTTTCGTCTAATATTTCATATGAATATAACAATTCAGATGTTCCTCCTAAAGCTTCTGATATTTATATTTCAACAAAATCAAAAATTATATTTTTGAATAGTGGAATTGATTTGAAAACTGTCTTTTGGAATATTCCAGTTATTCCCTACTCAGCGCCTTTAAACGGTGTTATAAAAAAACAGATGAAGTTTAACTCAACTACTCAAGAAGAGTTGGAATTTATTCAGAGCAAATTAGTAGGCGAATTATACACAGAGGAACATATTATAACTAATATTAATAATCCAAGTGGAAGGATTAAATTTAAAGACGTAAGAAAAATAAGTATTGGTCTTTGTAAAAAGGATTTATTAAGTTATCGTTGCAAAAAGAAGAGCGCATTTTATAATTGTTTTGTTCTTATTGTGAGAATGAAAAATGAAAAAGGAGATGATTTTAAGGAGCATCATGTTAAAATATTTAATACTGGTAAGATTGGTATTACGGGAGTTAGGACAGAGGAGGGCTTTTATGTATTATTAAAAAAAGTGATTGAAATAATTCAACCTTTTGTTGAAACGAAACTTGAGTATATTGAAAAAAGTAGTGAGACTATATTGATTAATTCGAATTTTAACACAGGATTCTTTATTAATAGGGAGGCGCTTTATGATATTTTGCAATTAAAATATAATATTGAAGCAATTTACGACCCTTGTTCATACCCAGGTATTCAGTGTAAATTTTATTATAATATGAATAAGAAGCAGCAGAATGGGTGTCAGAATGTGAATGATACAAAGAATGACACAAAGAATGAAATATTAGATATTAATACTATTATTAAAGAGTCCAATTTGGAAGTGACTTTGAATATGAATATTAAAGTATCATTTATGGTTTTTAGAACTGGAAGTGTTCTGATTGTTGGAAAGTGTGACGAAAATGTATTGTTAATAATCTATGAATTTTTAAAGCGAATCCTACATAATGAATACGCAAATATTTGTCAGCAAAAAAATAAAATGGAACTAGAACAGGAAAATTGTGTTATTTCTAAGGATAAAAATAAGAAAATTCGAAAAAAGAATATTATCGTAAATAGTATTTAAGTTTTATGACTTATAATTTATACAGCAAACACCCAGGAAATAAACTTTTCATTTGATTCATCTGCTAAAACATCCGAAAAGTCTTCGTGTATTAATTTATTTTTTATTTGCAATAAATTTATGCTTTGTTTTTTATTTAATTTTTTAAAAAATGCATTTATAATTTCATAAAACTTATTAAAATCATCATTATTTAATAATAAATTATCAAAAAATAAATGCAATATTGTGATATTTTTTACATCTATTTTGGATTGTATTATTTTGTTATTTATATTATTAAGTTTACTAATAGAAATCGTAGTATTTTTATTATTTATAAAATTATTATCATTTAACATTTTAGAAATTACCGATTTAAAAAGAAAAATGTGTTCTGTAACGTAATCTATTTTTGCTAATTCATCATTATTAGGCTCCATTATATTTTGTTTATACTCATTATTTATTTCAAATATTGTTTTTTTATAAACATACATAGTAGCATCTTTTGAACTTAATTGTAAAAATACATTATTATCTTCTAGTATTTGACCAATAAATTCAATATAAAAATAATATGCTTTTTGACAATTTATATAAGTAATATCAATATTTTTAGTATAGTATAAAAGTGTATTAAATACGTGACTAATTGTTTCTAATCCACGAATAACTATGAATTTCAAATAATTTGTATTTTTTATTTTATTATTTTCAAAAAAATAGTTCAAATATTCTGTTATCAAATCATTATATTTCATTAATAATTCACTTGAACCATAATCTAATGTCTGTTTAAAATTGTCAGTATTATGTAATGCAAAATTCGCGTCATTAATAGGTGAGTGTTTCATACAGTTTCATAATATTTAATTTTAAATACTTAAATTAATAAGTATTTAAAGACTAATAATTTGTATTTATATAAATGTCTGAACAAAAATCTTCCTCGGCTAGTACTGCTACTGCTACTACTGCGACAACTATTAATACCGATTCTAATTATAGACTACCTAGTGATGTTACTTTAAAACATGCCGCTAAACTTGGTATCGTCGAAGATAAGCCTATTATGTTGGATTATTGGACTTCCTCTTTAGACAAGAAGGCGCTTATTGGTATTCGAGAGAATAATGAGAAACTATTAGTTAAATCTGAGGAGGAGTATACTAGTAGTATTGTTAAATTTTACAAGAGCGGAACAGAGTATATTATTATTACTGAGAACTCTATTTATATTGTGTCTTCTGATATTCCTAATAGAAGGATATCCTAATTCCACCTTTGGGAAAGGTGGAGCCAAATCAACACTTAATATTTATTTTTAGGAAATGGTTTTGTATAACTTTATAAAAAAAGTTGTACAAAACAAAGAGACAATATATTACTTTTTGGTAAAATAATTTTTGCTCCACTTTACAATTTCATAAGAAAAGTGGAAAAAGTTGATTTAGTTGCTGCCGCCTAAAGGAGAGTATACATTTGTGCCTAGTGGGAGCCTTGTAGATGGCCCTGGAACTTGCGGGTAAACAAAATAACCATTTGGATTTCCTGTATAGTTATCATACAATCCTAAATAGGTGTAAAATTTACCACATGTATTATTGGGGACACTACATAAAGTAGCTAACCTGTTTTTAGCGCGACGATTTGACGTGCTAGATGCTCCTACGCCACCCTGACCCGGTTTAAATTTATTATACAAATAAGTAGGACTATTGCATGTAATATTGCCACCGGGCGCCATTTTAGTGCTGCGTCTTGCACCTACACCTGTATTTTTTTTATATATAAAACCAGGGAATTTATTTCCTCCATACCAAAATTGACCAAATGAACTGCTTCCAAAACCAGAAATAGGCATTTATATATTAATCCACTTTTAAAAATCCACTTTTCTTATGAAATTGTAAAGTGGAGCAAAATAATTTTTCTAAAGTAAAACTCTAAAAGGTAAGTTTTGCTAAACTTTTTCTAAAAGTTTATAAAGTGATTTAAAGTTAATTTGCTAAATACTAAATAATGTCGCGTAATATATTTAGTGTTTTTAATTCTATAAAACTAAAATGGAGTAATTATTTTCTTATTGGACCCCCTCTTCATTTTAGTTATTCTTATTTTTCACAAAAAAATAAAAATATTGAAGTTTCTGATAAATACACATTTGATTCCAACGGTTATACAAATTTTATGATTGTAGACACCAAAAACAAACATTATAAAGTGAGTAATAATTTATGGTTTTGGAAATGGGATTCAATTGAAGAACTGGTATAGCATAAAAAAAGGCACTACGTTGCCCATTTGTTATTATGGCTATCGTATACCTTTTTTAGGGTTTTTTCCAAATATTATTTCTTTAAATAATGATTTAACTAATTCTAATAATAATTATGTAAATTCTAAAAATAATTCAAGTAATAATATTTTAATTGCTGCTCTAACTACCGCTAAATAATTATTTAAAATTATAACTATAATTGTAATTGTTCATATTATACGTTCGATTTGGCTGTTGTTGTGGCGGTATGTATCCATAATTATAACTGGATGATTGAGTAAATCCTGCAGGAACCGGTGTTTGTGCTGGATTTATGTTTAGAAAAACCATATTTGCGTAACTCTTTTTAACTGCATTTGCCTTGTTATTACACTGTGTTAAATAATTATACCAGAAATTTCTTGTTTTTCCTATACTAGGTGGAGTTCCCATCTTCATGGGTCCTGAAAAAGTATTATTGTCAATATGATTCACATAAGATTGAATATTTCTGATTCGTTTAGGTCTGCCTGCCATTTATATAATATATAAATATATATTATATTTTATAATTTTTATACATTTATATTTTTTTATACATTTATATTTTTTTATACATTTATATTTTTTTATACATTTATATTTTTTTATACATTTATATTTTTTTATACATTTATATTTTTTTATACATTATAATTATAATGAGTGACTGTTGTAAAAACCCCTCAGCAAAGGCGACCTCTACTAGTTCTGGAACTGCTGTGTATAATACACCTATAACATGCTCTGCTTCGGCAACTGCTAAAGCAAAAACATATGATGAAGCACTTATTAAAGCAACAGAACTTTCTCAAAAAGTATCTGATAGTGTATTACAAACTACTATTAATAATATGAACCAAACTATTGAGGTTGTTAACACAAATATTATTACTCCTATTAATGAAGAAATTGCTTCTTTAAAAGCATCAAATGTTATTCAAAATGAAGAATTAAAAAATTTAAATGAGTTTAAAGAAAGTGCTACCTCTAAACAAAATATTACTTTAGATGGAACAGTAGATAATTTAAAAGACTATCTAAACAGTATATTTATTATTAATTATGCCGCTTCAATAATTAATCAAAATAAAGATGAAATTATTGCAAATGGAGGAGATTATAATGCAGTTTTAAGACCTGTTTTTGATAAATATTATGTAGGAACAACAGAACCTAGAATTTGTGGTGTATATAGAACTATTTCAAATACTACTATTTTTAATTATATTGATATGTTGTTTAGTGTAAATTCAATACCAGATTTTAATTATTTAAATAATTTAAGTTTAGAACAAATAAAAGAACAATATCCTGAAGACTATACTAGATTGTCTACTGTTTTTGCATTTTTGACAGAAGAATTTACTAAAATAGTATCTGAAAATCCAGGTAAGGACTCATATTATTATTGTTTACCATATTTATCTGGAACATCTTTGTATACAAATTCAAGAACGGCTTTCTGGTATTTTATGAAAGATGTTGCAGATCCAACAAAATGGATTCTTCTTTGGGGGTCAATTATATTAAATTATACTCCACCAAATATTATTCCTCAACAATATTATAATTTAATAAATAAAATATCTGAGGAAATAACCTACATAGAAAATTTTCCGGTAGATAATATTTGGGAATACAAAAATCCCATTTATTTTACTGAATTGCACTGTTTATTTTCTAAGAAGTATCCTAGTTGGACAGATAAATTAATTAGTGATTGTTATATTCCAGGTTCTGATATTGATGTTCCAGGAATTTATAAAAGTGTATTAGAACAATTGTATTTAAATTTTTTTAACTTAGAAGTAGGACAAATTGCAGTTGTTACATATAGTGTTGGTGATAATTTTTATTCTTCTGTATGTCAAATTATTGAATATCAAGGTAAAATTGCTTTTTCTGAAAGACAAATTTCTATTAATGAATATATTAATACTCCATTTGTTATTAATAATGATACTATTATTAATGGATATTTGGATGTTAAAGACCATACAGGGGTTTCTGTTATTAAAACTGATAATGTTAATAAAATAACCTCATTTAATTATAAAATTGGCGTTAATCAGGAATTATCTCAAGTTAAAGGATTGTTAGATATTGATAATCTTTCTAATCTCAATATTTTTAATGTTATGAATAGTATGACAAATCCACTTTTATATAGTTATGAAGTAATTAATGATATTTCACCCCAAATTAATTATGGAACAACAAGTGTTATAATTCCTGCTGACTATGTAAATGATGTTTGTGTTTTTAAAACACCTGTTTTAAATAAAATTCAGGAATCTGACATAACGTTTTTATATGTGCCTTCTCCAACGGCACCTTTTGGAAGTAAACAATTCAAAAATGAATCGTTTCTTAGAATACAAACAATTGTAAATGAATTGAATAAAATGTTGCCTCAATATATAGATTTTTATAACAACCCATTAACTCCAACAAATTATACATTTTCTTTTTTTGAATTATTAAATGATACAAATTATTGGTATTTATGTAGTTTAAGAGCAGTATTACGCGTAAATCCAGTTGATTCCACGCAATATGAAGTATTTTTTGTGTTTACTAGTTTAGATGTAAATAGCTACATGATAAATAAATCATTTTTGAAGGATTTTACAGGTTTTACAGATAAGTCTAGTGCAGCAAACCGTTTTTTAAATTTTTGTATTTTGACGGCATATGAACCATCTGTATATAATGGACTGTTAAATGGTAATAGTATTGGTTCTACAGACTCAGAAAACCCTTATTTTACAGATGCTATCGAAGAAAATCCTTACTTCTTTAATAGATGTGGATATCCATTTTTATGTTTTAGTGATTTATTTACAAGTTTACTATTAGAATCAAAAATATTATTAAATGAAGAGTATTCATATTTAAATAATAATCCCGGTTCATCATCATTTTTACCAAATACAGATGTTCGGTTATCAGTTTTAATTACTTCAAATGTGGATGATTTTAAAAAACAATTTGGTGACGTATATCAACAAACATTTTATGAATATTATTATTGGAATAAAGGACCCAAAATAAGTTTTGTAAATGTTATGCCATTCAATAATTGTAACTTTGCATTTGGTATTGGAATAAATGTACAAGAATCTATTAGTGAAAGCATCGTATCAAAAGGTGATTCTGTTTTTACAGGCAATACTTCTGTTATTGATACTGAAACTCAAGCCTATATTTTTTCTGTGAATACAGTTGATAAGTCAGCATTTAGTATATATAATACAGGTATAGGAATACAAACACCAGTATGTAAATTAGACATAGTTGATTGTGGATTAGTAGATGTAATTAATATTAATGAACAATTTTCCAAAAAAACAAATGTCATAAATTATAATATACAAGGGCTTATTGATGCCGGAAATAATGGTGGTGAAGATGCCATGTTAACTTATATGGAGAATGGTTTTACAGACCCAGTTAATGGTTCAAAAGTTTTTCAAACAGTCAACGACTATTTTGTTTTATTAAGTATTCCGAATGATTTAAATACAAATAATTCAGAGTTTATTTATCATTGGTATTATCCTACATGGATGGGTAAAACTCTTGGTTATTTATTAGAAAATGATGTTACTAATAGAGATTCTGTTAAGAAATCATTTAACTCAGTTAACAGAGTCCTAGATGAAAATATGTTTTTTGGTATTAGTTATATTATAGACATTTATAGTTGGGTATTTGGTATTAAAGGTCGTGACGCTTACTGTTTTCAGTTAAATAACGGAAAATACTATTTTTTAAGTAATGGTGTTAATTTACAAACAAAACTTACGGTTGAAACAAATAAAAGTATACAAACAATGTTGGGATATTATAAATCATATACATTTGATTTGCAAAGAATGAATGTTCAATTAAATTCTATTCCTCCTACTAAAATATTAAATGAGGAAAAAGCAAAAACGGTTCGTGATATATATACATACAGATATCCTCGTGTTAATACAGTAAAATATGATTTTGATTTTACTACAAATACTATTTCATATTCAATTCTTGATTTTTATACGTTGGATGTTATTGTTGGACCAATTAATCTCAATGATGAACCAGATAGTAATATAAAAGCAAAACTTCTAAGTTTTGACTACCAATTAAAATTATTTTATTACCCTGGTTCAAGTTATTTAACTAAAAATAATTATGGCGTTTTATCCTTTGAAGATTCTTTTATTGATTTGGTTTCTATATTTTATTGTATTGAAGGAAATGGAAAAGACTCTGTTTCTATTCTTTCACTAGAAACATCACTAAATGATATTGTTGAAACTAGTTTACAATTAAAAGGTGATTGTAAAATAAGTGGCGACTTATACTTATTTGATAATAATACTGATACCAACTTTTTATTTAGTGATTCAAATAATCACTTTTTGGGTTTAAACACATTACAGGTATTTTCTAATTATACAAATACTTACTCTACTACAGTAGGTAATAGTATATCAAATTTATCAAAACCCACCGCTTATTTTAGGACAACAACTTATCCTAATACAGTTATAGAAAGAAATGCCGAAGTTATAAATAAAACTTATGACCCATTACAAGGCGGAACTGACTACTATTATTTTAAATCTTTTACCACATTAAGTTCTAGAAGACAAAGTGAATATTATAGTTTTGGAGAAATGGCAAAATATAGTAATTTATCTACTACAACAAATCCTACTGGTGTAATTAATGCTTTTGGTGATGGTAAAAAAAATAAATATGGTTATGGTTCTTTAATAACATATGAAATTAAAGACAAATCAAGTTATATAAAAGAAGTTGGTAGCGAGGGTCTTGTCATGGAAAGTTTTGATGAAACTACTGGAGATATTAAAAATGGATTTACTGTTTACTCAAATTATAGCGACCCTGTTACAAACAAAATCGTAGAAAAAAATTTATTCTATGTTTCCAACGATAGTAAATTATCTGTTAATTCGATACAATTAAGTGGAGCTACTCCTACTTTGTATGTTGATGCAAACGGAAACCTTCGTTTCGGTGATAAATATATTTTGTTAAGTGATACTCCTCCTGTTTAAATTTTTGAAACTAAACTTTAATATTTTATAATTAAGTATTTAAATAATTAATTATATAAGACCACTTCGGGGATTGAACCCGAGACCTTCACATTACAAGTGTGATGCTCTACCACTGAACTAAATGGTCATTTGCTGCAATAGTTTATTACTCTATTACATATTATTACAATATTTTATCTTTAAGTTGTTTTAGGGGGAAATATATTATTTTACTCTTAAGAAAAACGTTCAACCAGTTCTTCAACGCTAAAATGAATATTTTCCGGCGGTACAAAATTATACATCAAATCAAATCTTTCTGGTTCTGCATCAAATAAAATATGTGCTTCTTTGCCTTTACCAATCGAGTAACCTAATTCCAGGTGCGCTGATTTTCCAGCAGGCATTACCATAATAACAATATCCGATGAATCAATATGACGCTTATCAAAGTCAAAATTGTTTCTAGCAGCATGACAAGTAAGCGCCTCTTTATAATTCCATCCTCGTTGTTTTGCATATTGAAATAGGAATTGGTCAGCTTCAGGACCTGGTGTTATCCATTGGTCAAATACATCATATTTAGGTCTTAAAGTTGCGGCAATTTTGTGAATATTGTCGTTTTTTAAGGCACCAATTATGTAGATTTTTTTTTGGTTTATTTCTTCTATTTCTTCTATTTCTAATAATTCAGACATATTGTTATATTATTTATTGTAATATTTCTTTAAATTAATTTGTTTTATTATCTTTTTCTAAGTTTACGACTAAGTTTACGTCTAAGTTTACTTCTAAGTTTACGTCTTCATCTTCTAAGCTTGCATCTTCTTCAGAATCTGATTCAGGACCACATTCCTTACAAGGATTATCGCCTTGCCTACAACCATCACAATACCATTTTTCACATTCACCACAAGGCCAACCTTCTGAACCACGATTTATATCTACTCCGCAACTATAACATTCTCCATAACAACCGCAATCAACCTCATTATTTCTACATTCATTACACATATTGTATCCGCAATCGCAACATGCAAATGTAACACATTCTTTACATCCTCTAACTTCACAAGCATCACATTTAAGAGTACATTTTTTACAGAATAAATGTTTTATTTTTCCATCCCAGCTATCTACGCTTACTGCTTCTGCATCTGATTCACTTGAGTCATCTTCATCTATGTTGCAGAATTCACAACGTATTGCTTTTTCTAAAGGATGGACAGTTTCACAAGATTCGCAATTAAATGTAGTTTTTACTTCTTTAGATTCTGTGTTAGGCGGTCCACATTCTGTGTTAGGCGGTCCACATTCTGTGTTAGGCGGTCCACATTCCTTACAAAGGTTATTTACACTTTTCTTACAATCTGAACAGTTCCATATTCTACATTCACCGCAAGGCCATCCTGAACCGCGACTAACATCTGTTCCGCAAGTATTACATTTTCCATAACAATCACACATAACATCATCAATATTGCTACAAGCGCGACACATTTGAATAGAACAATCGCAACACTCAGTCTTCACGCATTTGGAACATCCATTAACTTTACACCTGTCACATGAAATAACATTTTCTAAAGTAATATCAGAATCACATGATTGACATTTTACAAAAGATGTACTTTCAACAATCGTATTTATAAAAGTTGCCATATTATATAATTTATAAAATATATTTAAGTTTTTATTTTAATAAATGAGTATATGACCTATACGGATTATGGTCTCTGCTATATTTTATACCACGAATTTTAAAATCCAACCATATATCATTATTTAAAGATAAATGTCCAAATAATATTTGGTCTCCTGTAGGAAATTGAACCATATGAGTAACGCCATTATGCCGATACAAACCACCAGAACTTTCAATAAGTGGTTTTTGTAATAACAAATTATATATTGGACTATTTTTATCCAGTTTTCCAACTTGGTTCTTTTTATTATTTATATTTTTACACAAAATATCTTTATAGGTTGTCATTTTATATTTTTATACATGTAAAAAAATAAAAAATAGTATTTCATTTTTTATTTTATTTTTATTTTTATGTTATACTTTTTATTGTAAAATATTATATTTTTGCTAGTTCATCAAAAACTGCTTGTAAAATTTCTTCTTCTAAAATTGCTAGTTCTTCTTCCATTTTTTTTATTTCTTCAATAACCCAATTTAGGTTTAATACAATATCTTGACCAAAGTAATATCCATTCATTTTTGTGCCAATCTGTAACCGTGTATCTAAATCTACGATTCTAGAACTATAGAAAGCACCTTGTTCATTATCATAGTCGTTTTTTTTTATTCGGTGTTGTCCGGTTGTTACTGCTTCCAGCGCTATAGTGTGTGCTTCAGCAAAGTTTTTAGTATACCCACAGACTTGTTCTTCAGAATCATATCCGTCGTGTCCTAGTATTATAAACCCATTTTTACTATTTGGACAATCAAGTTTCATCATTTTTTCAACTTCTATTTTGTGTTCATTCATAGATTTTTCATCTTCTGTAAGACTTGTTTTTCTACTATCATTATCGCGCAATTTTTCTAAATATTTTGGTTTATACATTTTAACTTTCTCACGTATTGGTCCACATTCGCGAACATATTCATATTTTTTATTTTCTTGATTCCAAACTGGTGCGGGTTTGAAATTTACCAACTGTTTTACTTTTTCCGAATTTGAAAGAGTTGCAGACTCAACAATTATCTTTAATTCTATTTCGTATAATAGAGCAATTTGCGATATAGTTGACATTTTATTTATTATTTATTTTTAATGATTATTTACTTTTAAATAAAAAGTATTTCAATTTTATTTATTATTTTATTACACTTTTTTACATTTCAACCGCCGACCCTTTTGGACGGCGTCTTTTAATGTGAAAAGGCAACTGTTACTTTATAACCGATAAATTGCCTTTGTTATATTCTGTAATTCTGCGAAGCAGAATTATGATATATAAATCGGCATTTCAAAGGTTAAAAGGTGTAAAAACAAAAAAATTGAAATACTTTTTTCAAAATTTAATAAATGTATAAAATAACAAATAATTAATAATAAATTCAAATAAAATGTCAACATTTAAAGATATTTTGTATAAGAAGGAGGACAACGAGACCTGGTCCGAGTGGAATAATAGACTTCCGACTGATGATGATAAGCGTGACTATATAGGTGAGACTATATATGCTAAGATATATGATGAGAATAAAGAAAAAGCAGGTAAAATAACAGGTATGTTGCTTGAAATGGATGTTGAGGATTTAATTGTATTGCTAGAAAGTGATGAGTTGCTTGATGAGAAAATTAAAGAGGCGTATGAGATTTTACGTAAAGGTGAAGAAGAGGAGATGTACGAAGAAGACAATTTAAGTGCTGAGAAAGAAAGAGAGGGTTTCTTTTACAACTATAAATTACAAAAATACTGCGATGTGGCGCTATGGGAAGAATATGACGCAGAAGTACAGGCTGATGCTTTGATGGAAACGGTCTTGGATAAAAAGTATGGTGCGTGGGGATGGGGAATTAAAGAAGAAGAAGCATATAAAAAAGAAAAAGTTGATAAAGAAAAGGAAGAAGTAGAAAAGGAAGAAGTTGATAAAGAAGAAGAAGAAAAAGAAGAAAAAGAAGAAAAAGAAGAAGAAGAAAATAGGTATGATGAAGAGGACAAAGATGACTATTTGTACCCAGTAAAAATGATTACAGTTGCCGAGATGATTGCGGCACTAAGCAAGTTGCCGCCTGACGCCAAATTAGTGATGACCGAATCCGGGTTTTACTCCAAATCAGATTTTGCCGAAGTAATGTTACCAATACTATATACGGTTAAAAATGATGGATTTCCATCTGACCTGCCTACAGGCACCGAAGTATATATTATTGGTCACAGCCATCAATCGTATTAATGTATAAGGACTAAAAGTCCAACTGTATAAGGAATTTATATATTTTGTATATTTTAATTAAAAAGTTATAAGCGCTTTAAGGCGTGTTTTTTATAAAAATTATATTTTTTTAAGTTTTTCAAAAAAAAGGTGTAAAAACTAAAAAAATTGAAATGCTTTTTATAAATTATTTTAAATGTATAAAATAACAAATTCAAATAAGATGTCAACATTTACAGATATTACGTATAAGAAGAACGACGACGAGACCTGGACCGAGTGGAGTAAAAGGGTCCCTGATAATGATGATGAAAAAATGTACTATATTGAGGACTTTATATATGCGTATTGTGAATATGGAGGCCCAACGATGGCGCGTTTGGTAACTCGCCGGTTGCTTGGATATGCCCACAGTTGTGGCGATGCGTCTTTGGAGTTATCTGGCGTAGCAGATATGATACCTTTATTAGAAAGTAAAGAGTTGCTTGATGCAAAAATTGAAGAGGCTTATGAGGCGATTAGGCTTAAATGGGAATCAGAAAAAGTGCCGAGATGTTATGATAAAGAGGAAGAGGAAGAAGTGTATAAGAAAGAAGTAAAACCAGTGACAACTCTAACCGTAGCCGAGATGATTGAAGCCTTGAGTAAGTTGCCACCTGACGCCAAATTAGTGATAACCGAATCCGGGTTCTACTCTGATGAGGAATTTGCCAAAGTAATGCTACCAGAACTCTATACAGTTGGAACACGCAAAACTGACTATAAACCAGACTTGCCTGATGGCACCCAAGTTTACCGAATTGGACACAGTAAGCAATGGTATTAATAATGTATAAGGACTATAAGTCCGACTTTATTTATTTTATTAAATATTAAATATATGTAATAAGTTTTTATAATTTGTTTTGATTTTTTAATTAAATTTAATTAAAAAATAAAAAAAAATAAAAAAGGGTTACCCCCTTAAATTATTATAATTAATTAAATTATACTCAATAGTACAAAATAAAAACAATCGACGCTTTAATAATCAAATATATCGCCACTCTAGACGAACCGTTGCTCATGGGGTTAATGGTTGACCAGTTGGTATTCTGCAAAAACTTCCGCATTAATGAAACCCGTGGATTTATAGAATGGTTTAATAAAAGGTAATCTCGTCGTGCTCATCGTGGTCTGGTGGGTCAAAAATATACATCTCGGGTTCCATCACCGTCATACCATCGCTCTCCGCCTCCGCTATTTCCAGCGGTAGTACAGTATCCCGCCATATTATAAAATCGCTTATACATCTGTTTTTTAGTTCGTCCGACAGTGTGTCCGCCTTCCTGCAGACATCGCTTATCTCGGGTATAAACTCCGCCAGTGTTATTCCTTTTCGCTCGGTGTATAACCCATCAAAGAAAATAATGGTCAGGTCAAACTCCTCCTCTTCGCCTATCGCATTGCTGATTATCCTGATAAGAGCATTCTTGTAGGCGGTGCCCTCTAATAAATATTTGCCGATTTTAAATCCACATGTTGGTGTGTTGTTTGTGTTAGTCATTCTTGTTTGTTAACTTTATATACTATTAGTTTTAAACTTAAATTATTATTTTACTTATTTTATACTTTTATTATTATTCAAAAAAACATTTCATTTTTTTTTTTACTTTTTTACACCTTTTTACATTTCAAACGCCGACCAAGAGGGACGGCGTTTGAAATGTAAAAAGGTGTAAAAAATGATTTCTACCAATTAGTTACAGTTTTTAGCCCTGACCAAAATCCATTTTGGTTAACCTTTGCCCTTTCAGATTGCTGTGCATAATAAAACGCTAGCGCCGCGCTCTCCGTCTCTCTTTCAGTATGCTGATTATATAATTGCCTCATCGAGTCCGTCTTATTTAATGCAGTTAAATCCACATTTCCTCTATGTGCTTTATATTCTTCCACATTTTTGAATTTGGGCATCTTATTATAATCTTCTTCCGTAACAGGAATAACAGACTCTACATAAGCTTGTCGTAAGTCAGTATAACCCATTCCGTCACTACTAAAGAGAGAACTAGAAGTAAAATTGTTACCGTATTCCATTAAAGTAGAAGAACCAAGTCCAGCTGAATAACTTGTGTTAATTCCATTATAATTTGTAATACTTTGCACCTCTTTTTTCCTTTTTTCAATTTCTCTCGTCATACTTTCTTTTGTTGAAATGTTTGCAGAGGTTTCTACTACATCATCATTTGATTTTAACCAATCGCCGTAGCCATTCGTTGCAGTAACATCTTCTAATTTATGTTTATCAAACTGCTCATTAAACCATTTATTAAAATTACCCGGGTCTTTTAACCCTTTTTCTTTTTCAAACATTTTATCTAGTATAGCACTATTACTTGCATTATAAAATTCAATTGTATCCTCGCTTTTTTTACTGGTTTTATTTTGAAACTCATAAATATTAAATAAACGCTTGTATGCTTCTGAAAAAAAGAGGAAATACTTGGGCTCTAACCTGGACTTATCCGGATGCGCTTTTAATGCGATTTTTTTGGCTTCTTTCATTACTTCATCTGTAAGTATCCTATTTTGGACACCAAATAATTTGTAAATTGCTTCAATCGAATAATTGTTTATATTAATATCCATTTTATCATAAGAAGAATTGTCATATACTACATTTTTAATGTCACTTAATCCATCAGGATTTGCAAATGGATTAATGTTGTCAAATGGGTCTATATTATATTCATTATTGCCTTTACTTATTCTTACACCAGTATGTTTATTTTGATTTTTTAAGTTTTTATAAAACTCTTCTTGCATTAAATCTTCTTTACTTAAATTATTATTTATACTATTGTTAATACTACTGCTTATATTATTACCAGATTCGTGTATTTTTACACCTCCTTTTGGACATTTATTATTGTTATTGCATTTGTTAAACATTCTTGGAATATACTAATAATTAGGATTTTATAATTTTACAATAACGAGTTTTATATTGTAAAATTTATACAAATGGAGGGCCGTGAAACCAAATAACAAGAGATTGACGTTTTCCTTTTGTGATTTCAGTAACACGGTGAGTAATGTAGGAAGGGAAAAATATAATAGACCCTTTCTTCCTAGGCGCTTTTATAGTATTTCTATGTATCATAAATTCTAAATCGCAACCTTCATAGTCATCTGAATCTGATAACTGAATACTGCAACTTAATTTTCGTGTAGATGTTTTTTCTTTACCAAAATCCATATGCCAATCATAATGAGACTGCTGTTTGTCTTCTGGATTATAAGTGTATTCTGTAAATTGTAGATTATCAAATAGATTTGTAATATTAAAATTCCACATTTTACTATTTGCATCTTTTGCTAAATCTACTAATTTATTATATATAAATTCAGTATCTTTGTTATTTGGCAACCAAGTAATTTCGCTTTTTCTATAATTTAAATCAACTGTTCCTTGAACATTTCCTTTAACCGGACTATATGTTTTTGATAATTCTATGATTTTTTCAATTTCTTCATTTGATAAACTGTTTGAATAATAATAGTAATTTGTTAAATTATTATTTTGTTTTAATAAATTATAATTTGCCAACATTTAACTAAACTATAATTTTAATATGTAAATATTTTTTCATTTTTTACGAAAGTATTTCCCTTAAAATCTTCATTTTTTCTTCTGTTAGTTGTCCAGGAAACTCAACCGTAAAAGTAATAATTAAGTTTCCAGTATGACCATCTCTAGTAAGACCCATATTAGGAATTACTTTTTTATAATTTGGCGTTATTATATTGCCACTATTGTTATTCAAAGTATATATTTTACCATTTATATATTTCAAATCAAATGTGAATCCACAAAGAGCCTCTTTGAGTGAAATTGTTTTGTTTGTTAATAAGTCTACACCGCTTCTCTCAAAATTGGTATTGTTTTCCACTTTTATAAATATTTTGACGTCTCCTTTGTTTTCATTATTAAATACATTCCCTTTGTCTTTAATCGTTATAATTTCACCATCATCAATACCTTTTGGAATTGTAACATAAATAGTTTCCTTTTCAAAAACTTTAATACCAGATTCCATAATAAACCTTTCAATCTCAACAGGAACTGAAGTTCCACTAAATACTTGGTCCATTGTAATATTAATTGTTTTCATAATGGATTGAGGTTTTTGTATTTGATTAAACCCTTGTGGACCACCTCTCATTACATGTATTTTTACACCAGGAGGTAGTCCTCCTATATTAATTCCTCCCATTCCTCCAGGAATTCCTCCCATATTTCCTCCCATATTTCCTCCCATAGTACCCATATTCATATTCATACCAAATGGCATACCACCCATATTCATTCCAAAAGGCATACCACCCATTCCAAATAAGCTGCTTAATATATCATCCATATTTACATTTGTTTCTGAATTCATAAACGGATTATTTCGCATTATATCATACTCCTGTTTTTTTTGGTCATCACTCAACACTTCATATGCATTATTTATTTTGCAAAATTTATCAACTGCTTCTTGATTGTTTGGATTTCTATCTGGATGATATTTGAGAGAAAGCGACCGAAAAGCCTTTTTGATTTCGTCTTTTGATGCAGTTTCTTCTAAACCAAGATTTTTATAATGATTCTCAGACATTTAATAATAATTATAAAGATATACTTAAATAATAAATAACTTAAATAATATTTATTGAATTAATAATAAAAATGACTACACAAAAAAAAATGTTTATTGATAAATTTCAACCTATTTTACTAAAAGACTTTGAAATGGATTCAGAGTTTGTAGATATATTAAATGTCTTAATTTCTATGAATAACCTGAATATTCTTTTTATTGGAAATGCTGCATCTGGCAAAACTGCTCTCCTAAATGCTTTAATTCGTGAGTATTATTCTGGGTATACCCAAAAACAATTTAGTGAAAATGTATTATACATTAATAGTTTAAAAGAGCAAGGCATTAATTATTATCGGACCGATGTAAAGACCTTTTGTCAAACTTGTTCCATTATTAAAAACAAAAAAAAAATTGTTGTTTTAGATGATATTGATTTTATTAATGAACAAAGCCAACAAGTGTTTCGTAATTGTATTGATAAATTCAGTAATAATGTTCATTTTATATCATCTTGCAGTAATATTCAAAAAGTAATTGAAAGTATTCAGTCCAGATTTACTATCATTAAAATAAAACCACTAAAAACCGAATACCTTCACAAAATTTTAAATAAAATAAAAATCACCGAAAATATTGACATAGATGAAGATGCCGAAAATTTCATTTTGAGCATATCTAATAATACCATAAAAATACTGGTTAATTATATGGAAAAATTTAAACTTTTAAATACGAAAATAACATATGAAGTCGCTCTGCAATTATGCTCTAATATTAATTTTTTAAAACTGGAAGAATACACCGAATGCGTCAAAAATAAACAGCTTTCGGAGGCGATTCAAATAATTTATGATATTTTTGACAAGGGATATTCGGTAATGGATATTTTAGACTGTTATTTTGTTTTTATTAAAAATACGTCGTTGCTTACTGAAGATGAAAAGTATAATGTTATTCCTATTATTTGTAAATATATAACAATTTTCAATAACATCCATGAAGATGAGATTGAACTTGCGCTGTTTACAAATAATTTAATTGCGATGATGTAAATTATCTTCTTCTCTTATTGGATTTACATCTTTTATTACTTTTTCTTTTATTACTTTTTCTCTTATTACTTTTATTTTTATTCGATTTTCTTTTATTTTTATTCGATTTTCTTTTGCCTCCATAAGGAGGGGCTGATGGTCTTGGTGTTATTACATTATAATCATAATTATCATAATTAAAATTAGGTGCTGTTGGCTTTGGTGTATTTGCATAATAATTATCATCATCAAAGTTAGGTGCTGTTGGCTTTGGTGTATTTGCATCAGATAGATTATGTATTATTTCATCTTCAGAAACTCCTGCTTTGTTTAGTAACTCTATTTGAATGTTATTCTCTATATTCATAATCTTATTTTTTACTTCAGGATTATCCTGTATTTTTTGACTGTTTGTATTAGCGCCATATTCTAAAAGAAGTTTTACTGTTGGGACATGATTAAAAACTGCAGCTAAATAAAGAGGTGTATTTCCACTTTTATCCGCTAAGTTGGGATTTGCGCCATTTTGTAAAAGAATTTGGACTAATCCAGTATTTCCCTTTTGTGCGGCCCAATAAAGAGGCGTTGTATTTTGGAAATTCGGATTTTGCCAATCAATATCACCCTTGTTAAGAGTTGTTATTTTAGAATATACAGTTTCTAACTCATTTTTGTAACAGCTATTCCAAAAATCTTCTTTTTTGCTAGTCATTATATATAAATAATAATATTTTATTAAATTATTATTATTGCGTTTATTTTGTTATTTGTATAATATATTATATAATAATATGTTTTTCCAATTTTTACTTGATTTTTACAAAATAGTCTGTGATTGGTTTACTAAAGATACGTTACTAAAAAACGCGGAGAATTTCAACTTTGATGATATTTATATTTCTGAAAAAAAGGAAAAATAAAATAATTGTTAATTTAATAACTGATTTTATTCAAATTATTTGAATTATTTTATTTGATTATTATATTATGTCAGCACAGATTTTTAAAAATCACGTTCCAAATAAATTATTATTTGATTTATTAGATTTAATTTGCGTTAAAAATGACAAGTATTATCTTTTTAATAACAATTCGTTTAAAAAAGGGCTTTTTAATGATGAAATTACAAATTTTTTTATTAGTTGCAGACCTTCCTACCATATTTCTAAACATAAATATTTAGATAGAAAACTAGATTATAATAGTTTTACAACAGTGCTGCGTCAAATATGCAACTACAATAAAATTACTTATACTTCCCAAATAAAGTATGATAAATCTACTTATGATATTTTTTACTATATTTATTTTTAACATTTAGGAATTAAATTTTATTTTCTATTTTTTTTTGTTTTTTTTCCTCCATAGTTATATTTATATTTATTATCGTATTTATCGTAACTTTTGTATTTATCGTATTTATCGTATTTATCATATTTATCATATTTATTACTAGAAAAAGGATTTAAACTATCAAAAAAACTGTATCCTTTGTTATCATTATAATTATCATTATAATTATTATTATATTTACTAGTATCATTATTATTATATCTATTATCATATTTATTTTTATCATTATATTTATTACTGTCACTAAAATATGATTTGGCTTTATCAAATAAACTGTCTTTAGTTGTATTATTTGTATTTGTATTTGTATCTTTAGATAATGAAGTAAAGGCATATATAGTATAACCTATTCCAGATACTATTGCTGCGGTTGTAAAAGCTGAACCATTAAATTGCAAATTATCCATATTACTAATATATTAAATATATTATTTATTTTTATTATTATTATTTATTTTCATTAATAAAAATTAAAAATATGCTTTAACATAGTTAATAATTTTTTTACTCGTTTTTTATTATAACCCAAATTCTCTATTTTATATGTTATTTCATACACATTCTCAAACAGGGAATAATTTAAATCTTCAAAACTGATTTCCTCTTGACTAAAAGGTAGCGCACTATGATTAAAAACTGTATAAGTTATTTTTTGTTTATCTGAAAATATAAATGATATAAGCGTTTCTACTGCCTTTACAGAGTCCGCATTATAGTTAAACTCTACACCATCACTTATTTTTCCACTAATAACAAATAATTCAGTTTTTACATCATAAATAATATAGACTGTTGTATTTGACAAGGTATCAAAGCTATTAATTTTTAAAACTAAACAATCAGACGACATTCTTAAATAATAAATATAAATATAAATACAGTTTACTATTTAAGTGAATTTTATATATTTTATATTTTATATATCTATTTTATATGAGTGGTGGTTTAGAAGCTTTTATTCAGGCTAATTATAATTATGAAATTGACGAAGAATCTTATGGAACTTTTTCACGAAAAGATAATGACCGTTGTCTAATAAATTTTAGCGTTGAGCTTGAAGAAGATGAAACTGGCGAAGAATATAGTAGGCTTAAAATTGAGCTTTTTCAGTGTTTTCCACCAATAGGTTCTGTTGCTAGTGGAGGAGTTCCTCGTAGTGGAGGATCTGGAAGAGAAATGATGATGTATTTTTTAATGTTTATGAAAACTCAATTTCCTAATATTAGAACAGTTTTTTTAGAAGCTGAAGCATTTCCTGATGCAGTAAATATCAGCGAAGAAGAATATCAAGCATATTATTCTGCAGAAAATTTGCCTTTATATCAACGTATTTTAGAACAATATTATAATTCACTTGGTTTTACACTTGACGAATCCGGGTGGTTTGAGGGTTACATCGACCATATTATTCGTAGCATTAAAAATTATGATAATATGAAATCATTTAATGCTGACATTAATCCTGAAATAGAAAGAGAAATGTTGGAAAGTTTTGGTTTAGGAACTCCAAAAAAAGGAGGAAAAAGAAAAACAAATAAAAAGAAGAAAACAAATAGAAAAAAGAAAACAACTAGAAAAAAGAAAACAAATAAAAAGAGAAAAGGAAAAGGAAAAAGATAAAATATTACTTGTTAAACTTGTTAATTTTTATTTTGCAAACCTTGTCATTTTTCAAAGTTACTATCGCATTTTCTCCATATAAATGTCTCATCATACATATTCTGTGTCGTCCATGCAAACAACAATATTGATTGTTTACCTGTTTTATTATAATCGAATTATTATTTTTAAAATCAAACCCTTGATTTTTAATGCTATCATATAAATTTATAAATCCATCCCATGTTCCGGTTTCTTTTTTTTTCTGATGATGTAATTGATTCACATAATTCAAATAAATATTTTCATCATGATTTTCCAAAGATAAATAATAAAAATGCTCTTTTATGTCAATATATTTCTGTTCAGTTTTTTCACTAAAAACTAAAATATCTTTTAATTGTATTCGTATTTTTTTATTGGATTTTTTTATTTCATTAACTTGACTAACTTCATTAACTTCTTTTATTTCATTAAATTCATTAATTTCTTTTTTTTTTGTATTTTCCTTTTTACTTTTTTTCATTTCCATCTCCATAATATAATAAATAATTATTATATTATATTATAGACTATATTTGATATAATATTATTATAATGTTATACAATTTGCTCTTGTATTATTGTCTAGGGTATTCTACCTTTATCAAATTATTACCTAAATCATTTGGTTTTAGCCCATATACATCTTGTAACGGTGTTCTCCAAAACCCAACAAACTCCTTTTTAATATCATCCGAAGACATCGGCTCTAATATGTTTGAATTTTTAGGACCCATATTCACCAAAATATAATTGCCTATTACCGTATCTGATTCCAATACTTGTTTCTCTGATAAACGAGCAAACCACTCAAAATTAGGTCGCCTCAAAATTTCATCCGCAGGTATCCATATTCCATAAGTTTGCGGATAAATATCTAAATAATTATTTGACATTAGGTTCTCCAATTTTATTGGCTTGTCGTCCAAAGATTTAATTCCTACATCTACCCCACTAATCAAGTTAACCTGTCTTTCTTTCACTTTCTTATTTACCCATCTATTAAATTCACCTAAAAAGACACTTGCCGCTGTAAAATCATGCGACACAGTTCTTTGTTGGAAATCAATCAGTTGTTCGACTGTTTTATTCTCTTTTTCCGCACCGCAAAAGGATATATCTGGGTAAAAATCGTAGGATGTGCTTGTAATATTGCGGTTGTTATTCTCACAAACAAACATCTTGTTATTAATAATTCCTTTGCTATAAAGCGGCATCAAATCTTTCATGCATAAAAACGAAATAGGGCATATTATGCCGCCGTATCTATACAATAATTTCATCATCCCTAGTTGTCTTATATTATCCGAAATAGGCGCCGAAATTTTATTCATTTGAATTTTCCAGCCAGGAATAAGCTTATCAAAAGAAGTGTCATCAACAATACAGATAGTAAACGAGTTGTCACATTTGGCAATAATACTGCGGACTGTTAAATACAAATAGGGTTGATTTAATTCAAATGAACTGCGTGACCCAAAACTTAACCATTTTCTCGAATTGTATTCATAGGGAACGTGAATCCAAAGAATCGGTTTTTTACTCTTACCTAAAGTAATATCGTCCAACAAATATTTTTGGATTGCCTCTTTATTGTCTTTATTTTCTTCGCGGATGCGTTTATTTTCAAACCTTCTGTATAATATTCCTAAGACAATTAATATTGAAAAAAGAATTGCATAATTCATAATAGACATAGACTTCATATATATACTTTTTAAAAAAAGTATAGCAAAATATAGTTTTTTCACTTTTTCCACTTTTTCCACTTTTAAAAAAAGTGGAGCAAAATTTAATTAAAGATAAAAATAGTATGGTTTTTGCTCCACTTTTTTAAAAGTGGATTCTTCGCATACTTGCCCAGCTTTGCTCCTGTTTTTTTTGACTTTCTTCCAATTGTTTTGCTAATCTAAATGCGCGTTTTGATGCCTCTGTTTCCTCTATTTTACTCTTATTACTTAAATACTGTTGTGCCTGAATTTCGGAAAGTGGCGCAATACTTTCACTATTTCTAAATCGATTGTATTCGTCCACATTTCTGAATTTTTTCACATTTTTGTAGTCTTCTGCTGTAACCGGAATAACCGTCTCCGTATGCGCTTTACGCAAATCCTCATACTTTAAATTACTAAATAAGTCAGAACTATAGGTGCTTGGCGCGGAGTCCAGTAAATCTGTCGCCCCTTGGTAACTCGATTGTATGTCATTAATACCATCGTGAACTATGACTGCTTGCAGCTGCCGTTTTTTTTTCTCCATTTCTTCTCCTATTTGCGAATAAGGAATATTTCTCTCTTCTTCAATATCTTCATTTGATTTTAACCAGTCTCCGTATCCGGTTGCTTCATCTTCTCTGTCCGTTTTGGTCTTTTCAAACTGCATATTAAACCATTTGTTAAAATGTTTTGGGTCCTTTAATCCTTCTTTTGAGAGAAAAGAATCCAAAGTTTTCTTATTTTGTTTATCATAAAAAGAATCTTTATTAGTATTAGTATTACTCTTACTCTTATTTTTGAATTCCCAAATAGAAAAAAGGACCCTATATGCTTTTGAATAGAAAAGAAAATACTCGGGACCCAATCGGGACTTATCTGGATGCGTTTTCAACACTATTTTTTTGGCTGCTTTCAAATCATTTTCATCAAAATCAGCGTTAATTTTGAATAGCGCTAAAATATCATTCAACTCATAGTTGTCAATATTTAAATCATTTGATTTTGACATTTTTATTATTACCTTTATTTTTATTTTGATTTTTATTATTATTATTTTTTATTTTTATTTTTATTTTACTTACACCCTTGAAGATTTAAAATGGGACGATAAATGAGTAATAAAAATATTGTTGTGATGTATTATGATGTTGTTTTTTTCAACAAAATCATATGTGGTTTAGTAATTATTACCGATTTCTTGTTTAAGGTATGTTTATTTAGGCATTTTTTAAGGTTTTTAGG